>Ga0207785_1000036_pt1 | contig 21845 bp, 20 predicted proteins | sample LuqExpMetageno74_FD_187831 | JGI IMG/M metagenome (GOLD analysis project Ga0207785, IMG submission 187831) | Tropical forest soil microbial communities from Luquillo Experimental Forest, Puerto Rico - Sample 74 (SPAdes) | ecosystem: Environmental > Terrestrial > Soil > Tropical forest ... | reverse complement strand
ATAGTCGTCCGCTCGAGCTTTAATGAAATGCGCAAAATCATTGCCGCAACGGACCGCCGGATAAAGGCCGACGCTCTCCAGTTTGGCGTCTACTTCCGGCGACTTCATGGCCACGACGAACCATTCGGCAAGTTGCGTAAGTCTATCCCCCGGAGTAGCTGCCGGCGCGAGCAGGCCTAGCCAAACCTCAGCGGCGTACCCGGGGTAGCCGCTCTCTGCGACGGTTGGCAATTCCGGCGCAGGTTTGAGACGGTTGGCGGAGGCGGTCGCGAGCGCACGCAGCTTACCGGCTTTGATCTGCTCGACAGTTTCGGAGTAATTCACCAGTGCCGCATCCACATGTTGGCCGAGCAGTGCATTCACCGCGGGTGCGCCGCCTGAATAAGGCACAAAGATCATGTCGGTCATGGTCGCGCGCTTAAAGCTTTCAAATGCAATGTGCTGCGTTGTTGCGGGGCCGAGTGCGGCAACTGTCATCGTGCCAGGCTTGGCCTTTGCAGTACCGATCAAATCGCCGATTGTTTTGTAGGGTGATGCACTACTGACGACGAAGACGAGGGGCGATGCGACTAAGTTACAGATCGGCGCGAAGCTGTTAACGGGGTCGAAGTTTACCTTTCGCAGGAGTGGGTTAATCACGACAGAATTGGAGGCCACCACGATTGTATTCCCATCGGGAACCGCGCGGGCGGTGATTTCATAGGCGATGGAGGCGCCAGCACCAGGACGGTTCTCGACGATAATGGTTTGCTTGGTAGTTTTTTCGATTTGTTGGCTTAGAACGCGCGCCAAAACGTCGGCGCTGCCGCCTGGCGGAAATGGAACGATGATCCGGACCAGTGGGCCGGATTGCGCTATGGCGGCGTCCGCAAGCGTAGCCAAGACCGCGAAGACGGCACCCAACGCTAGGTATAGAGATCCGCGGCGCAATGTCCTCATAACACGACCCAGTGCATTTAGCCCATCCACCGCGTCGATTTCCGCATCTTCGCCGGGTTATTAAGACCACGGTCAGGACGCGGCGTGCTGTTCAGGGCGCTCCGCGGCCACGTGATCGCATTGCAGGAGCATCTCGGTCAACGGCGGATTCCAGTAGTAGCGCTATTTAAAAGTATTGATATCAAACGCCGGCACACCGATGTAGAACGACTTCCGTCGCGTCAAGGAGGCATAGCTTTGTTGGGCCTTGACATCCAGGCGACCAGCGGCATTGCCGGCAACACCCAGCCCAACCCGGCAACGACGTAAAAGATTGCTGCCACGACGCCATTAATATCCGTGAGCACCGACTGCGCCAGGGCCATCGCCAGAAAGGCCCATGCCGACAGCAACACCAGCAGCGCGATAGTGCCGATCAGTTTGCGGATTCGGAGGGGCATGCCAGCTCTACTTTGAGTTTATTTGCGGGAGGGCACGGCAGATTATATGGTCCGCGCGGTTCCTGAAAAGCAAGCCTGATGCACGATCGGCGAACGGTTCTGGAATTCCGTGTGCACGCGGTGCGGCTGTGGCTCGTGGCCGCTGCGGCGATGATCTTCCTGACTCTCGTAGTCGGCGGGGCGACGCGACTCACCGTCTCCGGCCTGTCGATCGTGGAGTGGCAACCGGTCACCGGTGTGCTACCGCCGTTGAGCGAGAGCGCCTGGCAAACGGAATTCGAAAAATACAAGCAGATCCCGCAATACCACAAACTCAACCGCGGCATGAGCCTCAGCCAGTTCAGGGTGATCTACTACTGGGAGTGGATGCACCGGCTGCTGGCGCGTGCGACCGGCGCGGTCTTTTTGCTACCGTTCCTTTATTTTCTTTGGCGCAACGCCATTCCGCGGTCGCTACTCACGCGGCTGTGGCTCATTTTCGGCAGCGGCGCCGCGCTTGGAGTGGTCGGCTGGTGGATGGTGTCGTCCGGTATTGCCGGTAGTACTTTGGTTAGGGTCTCGCAATACCGGCTGGCTTTCCATCTGACGCTCGCCTGCGCCGTCTATGCCGCTATCGTCTGGACCGCGCAGCAGCTAGCGTTGTATCCGCGGCGCTCAGCGCCGCGCTGGCTGCGCATGTCCAGCTTGGCGATTGCCGGGCTGCTGTTGCTGCAGATTTATCTGGGTGCGCTGGTGGCGGGCCTCGACGCCGGACTGAAATACAACACTTGGCCGTTGATCGAAGGTGGCCTGCTGCCGTCCGTCGACCGGCTATTCTTCATCCATCCGCTATGGCGCAATTGGTTCGAAAATGACCTCATGGTGCAGTTCAACCATCGTATATTGGCCGACGGGATATGGCTCCTGACACTGCTGCATGTCTATGGCACCTGGCGCTGGCGCTACGAGCTTGAGAGCGCGCTGTTCCTGGTTGGCGCTGTCACAATACAGGCCGCACTGGGCATCGTCACTTTGCTTTATGAGGCGCCGCTGGGTTTGGCTCTTGCACATCAGATCTTAGCCATCGTTGTCTTCACAATCGCGATCGCGCATGCTGAGCGATTCTGGCCCCGTGGCGTGACCAGGATTACGCCATGATCGACATTGCGACAGAGGCCGGAATCGCCGTGCTGACGTTTGCGCACGGCAAGGCTAACGCGCTCGACATCGAATTTTGCGAGGCCTTGACTGGGCGCCTTGCCGAGTTGCGGCGCACCGACGCTAAAGCGGTGGTGCTGATCGGGCAGGGCAAGATTTTTTCCGCCGGCGTCGATCTCAAGCGAGTGAGCGAAGGCGGCGCCGACTATGTCCGCGAATTCCTGCCGACGCTTCACAAGCTTTACGATGAAGTCTTCTTTTGGCCGAAGCCAGTGGTGGCCGCGATTAACGGCCATGCTATTGCCGGCGGCTGCGTCCTGGCTTTATGCGCTGACCACCGCATCATGGCCAATGACGGGGGGAGGATAGGCGTAACGGAATTGTTGGTAGGCGTACCGTTTCCGGCGCTCGCCTTCGAGATCATGCGGCATGCAACGCCGCCCTATTTTCTCACCGAGACCATCCTCAGCGGCGCGACGTTTCTGCCAGAGGCCGCCGTACATCGCGGTTGGGTCAACGAACTGGCTGAGCCAAATGAGCTTGTGGAAGACGCAATCGCGGTAGCGCGGGAGCTCGCTCTGTTGTCGCCTCCGGCGTTTGCGCAAACCAAACTGCAACTGCGTGCGGCGGTCACCGAACGAATGGCGCGGAGCAGAGAGGCTACTGACAAGGTGGTGACTGAAATCTGGGCCGCGTCCGATACGTTGCGCTGTATACGTAACTACGTTGCACGCACGCTCAAGAAAAATTAAAGCCCGATCTCGCGCAGATATTTCTACACCCATGAGGCCGGGCAGTGCCGCCGCGGACGGTGTTCTGCGGGGTGGTTTCGCGCGCTTGCGCAAGACGATTGACGAAAGCCGCATGACCCTTGTCCAGCGCGCGGGGGCAGACCGCACAAGCGGCATCATCCGATAAATCCGCCCGGCTGGGCATGAAACTCTAGGAGCCGATCGAATGGATCGCCGCATTCTGACCAGCATGGCTGCTGGCGGGCAGTATCATGGCTTCCAGGCAACTTGTGACAATGCGGGTGAATTCCTCAGGAATCGGCGCGATGAAGTGGGCGCCTTTTTCCGCTATCGTTGCATCAGTCTCGTTGACGCACTCGGCAGCGGGGCGCCGTGTAACGGAAAAAGCCGCCGCCCGGAGTCGCGGTGCCGAGGACCCGGTTGTGCTCACGCCGACTTTAGGCCTTGTTCGAGGTCCGCAATGATGTCGGCGGTATCCTCAAGCCCGATCGACAGCCGAACGACGTCGGGTCCGGCGCCGGCCTGCACCTTCTGCGCGTCGGACAATTGCCGATGCGTGGTAGACGCCGGATGGATAATCAGCGACCGGGTGTCACCGATGTTGGCGAGGTGCGAAAATAACTTCACGTTAGACACCAGCTTGACACCCGCGTCGTAGCCGCCCCCGAGACCGAAGGTGAACACAGCGCCGGCTCCTTTCGGCGTATATTTCTTCGCCAACGAATGATATTTGTCACCCGGCAGGCCTGGATAGCTGACCCAGGCGACCTCCGGGCGCTTCGACAGCCACTCGGCAACCACCAGTGTGTTGTCGCAATGTCGTTGCATGCGCAGCGACAGGGTTTCGATGCCGGTGAGGATCAGGAAGGCATTGAATGGCGACAGCGCCGGCCCAAGATCGCGCAAGCCGAGCACGCGACAGGCAATGGCGAAAGCGAAATTGCCAAAGGTCTCGCCCAGTACTATGCCGGCATATTCGGGGCGTGGCTCCGACAGCATCGGGTAGCGCTTGTCCTGCAGCCAATTGAACGTGCCGCCATCGACGATCAGGCCGCCGATGGAGTTGCCGTGGCCACCAAGGAATTTGGTAAGCGAATGAACGATGATGTCAGCGCCGAAATCGATCGGTTTGCACAGGTAGGGCGTCGCCAGCGTGTTGTCGACGATCAGCGGCACCTTGGCATTGCGCGCGATCCTGGCAACTGCCTCGATGTCGGTGATGACGCCGCCGGGGTTGGCGATCGACTCGACGAATATCGCTTTGGTCTTCAGCGTGACTGCCTTTTCAAATGAAGCTATGTCATCCGGATCGGCCCAAACAACCTGCCAGCCAAAATTCTTGAACGAGTGGTTGAACTGGTTGATCGAGCCACCGTAGAGCTTCTTGGAAGCGACGAATTCATCGCCGGGCGCAAGCAGCGCGTGCATCACAATCACCTGCGCGGCGTGGCCGGAAGCGACGGCGAGGCCGGCGGTGCCACCCTCGAGCGCCGCTACGCGTTCCTCCAAAACGGCGCAGGTTGGATTGCCAATGCGCGAATAGATATTGCCGAAGGCTTGTAGGCCGAACAGCGAGGCGGCGTGTTCGACGTCGTCGAATACGAAAGAGGTAGTCTGGTAGATCGGCGTCGCGCGCGCGCCGGTAGTCGGATCGGGCTTGGCGCCGGCGTGAATGGAAAGCGTCGAAAAACCCGGAATGCGTTCGGCCTCGGCCATGGTTTCCCGTACCCTATTATGTGCCGGCCGTTATTGACCGGAAATTGATTTAACGGGCCTGGCAGGCGCGGCGTCAAGGCGGGACTATTTGCTGGCGACGTAATCAGAAATTGGTAGTCGGTTGCAGATCCGGGGAAAATTCATTCCGGCTTGAAGGCGCCATTCAGCCGCCATCTTCTTCGCTGTGGCCCAGACCCATACGCTGCACACCGGTGCCCAGCCGCTGCGCACGCTTCGATGAGAGCGTGCGCGAATTTATGCCCATCCATGAAATCTCCGAGGAGAGGCGGCCATATTCGATCTTCGGGCATCGGTTCATCACGACTTTTACGCCAGCCGCTTCGGCAAGCGCCGCGGCCTCGTCGTTGCGGATGGAAAGCTGCATCCAAATCACCTGCGGCTTCGGATTGAGCGCGAGCGCCTCGCGCGCGATCGGCAGCACATCTTTCGAAGCGCGGAAGATGTCGACCATGTCGACCGGTTCTGGGATGTCGGCCAGTTTGGCGTAAACTTTCTGGCTGAGGATTCGTTCGCCGGCATGGCCCGGATTAACCGGGATCATGCGGTAGCCACGCTCTAATAGGTATTTGAAGGCGAAATAGCTTGGCCGGTTATCCTTCGGCGAAATTCCGACCATCGCAATGGTCTTAACCCTGTTGAGGATGCCCCGGATGTAGCTGTCGGGATAGCGGTCGTGATTCATAGGGCGCGCCGGCTGATCCAGCAAACTTAATCACGACTTCGCGCTAACGAAAGACACATGTCGCGGTGGCCAAACTGTGCTGTTCCAGCGCGCTTGGTGAGAATACGGCGCGATTGCGGAACCCCTCGACACAAGATCGTCAATGTTATGTGCCCGGATTGGGGTGCTGAGGGGCGCCGCCTTGGTCTGCACAAACAGGAGGCACTCGATGTGTGACTATAGTCTTCATGATATTGCATCCCGGCCGGCGAAAACCGGCGACAAGCTGATATCGACACACTTCACCACCACAATCACCCGTGGCTTCGCCGACCCAAGCGAACCGCGCGTCGCCGTGTGCCTGATGCCGGGAACGGAGCTCGCCTTCGAGAACGAAGTCCAGTGCGATGCCGCACTTCGGTTCTTGCCGAAATGGAAATCAGAGCACAAGATCGCGCGGTTCCGGCAGGTCAACCTCGATCGTCCGGCCGCCCATCACGATGCGTTGGAGTTACCGGATGGTCAGATTGTGCTGGTGACCAATCTCACCGAAGGTCAGCGCGCGACAGTGCTGCAGCTGCCGAATACGGCGAGCAAGAGGGAGGCGCAGAGACAAGACAGGCAGTTGGTCAGCGCCTAACGGCGACCTAGGATTAGCGGTCTTGCCAAGTGGGATCGCGCTTTTCGATAAAAGCGCAGATCCCTTCCGCAGCGTCATGCGCCATCATGTTTTCGGCCATCACCTCAGAAGCGTAGGCATAGGCTTCGGCTAGTCCGAGCTCAAGTTGTCGATAAAACGCTTCCTTGCCGATACCAAGCACGTGCGAGGATTTTGCTGCGATCTGCTTGGCGAGCGCAGTGGCCGCCTTGCGCGCTTCACCCGGCGCCACAACGCGGTTGATAAGCCCAATGACGGCGGCGTGCTCGGCGGTCACCATGTCGCCGGTGAGCAGCATCTCCATGGCGTGCTTGGGCGCTACATTGCGCGACAGCGCGACCATGGGCGTCGAGCAGAACAATCCGATGGCGACACCAGGCGTGGCGAACTTGGCGGCCGATGAAGCGACGGCCAGATCGCACGTGGCGACCAGTTGACAGCCTGCTGCACTGGCCACGCCCTGCACGGCAGCGATTACCGGTTGGGGCAGGTTTACGATCTGTTGCATCATCGCGCTGCAGGTCGTCATGATATGACGGAAATAGCCGCGGCCGCCGTCGGAATCGCTGCGTCGCGCAGTGAGTTCTTTTAGATCATGGCCGGCACAAAATGCCGTGCCGTTCGCCGCCAATACTACGGCTCGGATCGATTTGTCTCCCGCGATGTCGGTGAACGCGCTCGTCAGTGCCGTCAGCAGAGCTTCCGAAAGGCTGTTGCGAACCTTGGGGCGGTTGAGCACCAGAATAGCGATCTCCCCGTCGCGCTCGCGCAAGAGCACCGGCGCCGAGGTGTCGACGGCGGGGGCGATATGTTCATTCATGACACTCGTCTCGCTGCCAGTGGATAGTTAACCTGAAGCGAGGTCCTTGCAAGCAGTGGTTGACGCACGGGCCGCACCGTCTATGACGGAGCGCCGGATTTCCGGCAGGGGGAAGGGCATGCCGGCACCGGCTCTTTCGGCCGACGAAATTGCCAAGCTGCTGCACGCGGAATTTCCGCAGGCGTTTTTCCCGGGCTGCGGCCATACAATCGAGCGCGTCGCGTACGGAGACGTATGCGTGCGTTGGAAGTTCGATGAAAGCAGCCTGCGCCCGGGCGGAACCGTTTCCGGTCCGACGATAATGGAGCTCGCCGACTTCGCGATGTATGTCGCGGTTTTCTCGGCGATCGGACCGCAGCCGCTGGCGGTCACCACCAATCTGAATATCAATTTTCTGCGCAAGCCGACGCGCGCAGACCTGATCGCGGATGCCCGCTTGATGAAGGTTGGCAAGCGGCTGGCGGTCGGGGAGGTGACAATTCGCTCAGAAGGAGCGGAAGGACCGGTGGCCCATGTGACCGCCACCTATTCGATACCGATCCGCTAATTGGCGTCCGGTACTAAAGTACCATTCTGACAAGCTTTTGTTATTACATGCATAATAGTTGCGAGACGGCGTTGACCCCAATATTCCGTTCGGCTACATAGCCGCTCCTTCAGCTGCAAGGGGTTTGTCATGACGACCTATTCGGCCAAGTCCGCCGAAATCGATAAGAAATGGGTGATGATCGATGCCACTGGGCTGGTGGTCGGTCGGCTTGCCTCGATCGTTGCGATGCGGCTACGCGGCAAGCACAAGGCAACCTACACCCCGCACGTCGATGACGGCGACAACGTCATTATCATCAACGCCACCAAGGCGGTGTTCACCGGCCGTAAGAAGGAGAAGAAGGTCTATCACTATCACACCGGCTTCATCGGTGGGATCAAAGAGCGCACTGCCAAGTCGATCATGGAAGGGCGCTTCCCCGAACGCGTGGTTGAAAAGGCTATCGAGCGCATGTTGCCGCGCGGACCGCTTGGCCGCGTGCAGCTCGGAAATCTGCGGGTCTATCCGGGCCCCGATCATCCGCATGAGGCGCAGAAACCAGAGAAGCTCGACGTTGCCGCTATGAACCGTAAGAACGTGAGGAGTGCCTGACCGTGGCCGAGACCATTCAATCATTGGAAGATTTGGCAACCCTCAAGCCGGCTACGCAGGAAGCGCCGAAATATGTGCAAAAGCTTGACGCGCAGGGCCGAGCTTACGCCACCGGCAAGCGCAAGAACGCGGTCGCGCGCGTGTGGATCAAGCCGGGTTCCGGCAAGATTCTGGTCAACACCAAGAATGTGGAAGTGTTCTTCGCGCGCCCGGTACTGCGCATGTTGATCCAGCAGCCATTGGTGGCCGCTAATCGTACCGGTCAATACGACGTCGTCTGCACGGTGTCAGGCGGCGGTCTGTCGGGCCAGGCCGGCGCCGTGCGCCATGGGATTTCCAAGGCGTTAACCCATTACGAGCCCGAGCTGCGCGGGTCTTTGAAGAAAGGCGGCTTCCTTACGCGTGATTCGCGCGTGGTCGAGCGTAAGAAGTATGGGCGGGCCAAGGCGCGGCGTTCATTCCAGTTCTCGAAGCGCTAAGTCTGGGAAGCGCTAGTCTGGAAATTATGGGGTTTTAAGAAGGGCGCACCGAGCCTTTTTATCTTTCTGCTCCCGTCCGCCATGCAGGCGCTACCGCGGAAAATAAAATGGGCGCCTCTCCCAAGGCGCCCGGAAAGTTGCATCGCTTGAACGATGGTTTGGGAGGAACGCTTACGCCGAATAGTACATTTCGAACTCGACTGGATGAGGCGTGTGCTCGAAGCGGATCACTTCCGTCATCTTAAGGTCGATGTAGCTGTCAATGAAGTCGTCGTCGAACACACCGCCCGCAGTGAGGAAACCGCGATCTTTGTCGAGTTCGCCGAGAGCCTGCCGCAGCGAGCCGCACACCGTAGGAATGCGCTTGAGTTCCGCCGGCGGCAGATCGTACAGGTCCTTGTCAACGGCCGAGCCCGGATCGAGCTTGTTCTTGATGCCGTCGAGACCGGCCATCGTCATCGCCGCGAAAGCGAGATACGGATTGGCGAGCGGGTCGGGAAAACGCACCTCGACGCGCTTAGCCTTCGGGTTGGTAGTGTAGGGAATGCGGCAGGCAGCCGAGCGATTGCGCGCCGAGTACGCGAGCAGCACCGGAGCCTCGAATCCCGGCACGAGGCGCTTGTAAGAGTTAGTAGTCGGGTTAGTAAACGCGTTGATTGCCTTGGCGTGCTTGATGATGCCGGCGATGTAGGAGAGGCAGGTCTCCGAGAGATCGGAGTACTTGTTGCCTGCGAACACCGGCTTGCCAGCTTTCCAGATCGACTGGTGACAGTGCATGCCCGAGCCGTTGTCGCCGTAAACCGGCTTCGGCATGAAGGTCGCGGTCTTGCCGTAGATCTGCGCCACCTGCTGGATGCAGTATTTGTAGATCATCATCTGGTCGGCCATCTGCGTGAGCGGCGAAAACTTCATGCCCAGTTCGTGCTGCGCCGAGGCGACTTCGTGGTGATGCTTCTCGACCTTGACGCCCATGCGCGCCATGGCGCCTAGCATTTCCGAGCGCATGTCCTGCGCAGAGTCCTGCGGCGGCACCGGGAAATAGCCCTTCTTGGTACCAACGTGGTGGCCAAGATTGCCGCCTTCGTATTCGGTATCGGAGTTGGTCGGGAATTCGGTCGAATCGAGCTTAAAGCCGGTGTTATAGGGATCGACTGCATACTTTACGTCGTCGAACACAAAGAATTCGGCTTCCGGTCCGAAAGAAATGGTGTCCCCGACGCCGGAGGACTTCACCATGCCTTCGGCCTTCTTGGCGATGCCGCGCGGATCGCGGTTGTAGGGTTCGCCCGTTGTCGGCTCGAGCACGTCGCACACCAACGACAACGTGGTCTCGGCAAAGAACGGATCGATGCAAGCGGTCGCCGGATCCGGCATCAGGTTCATGTCGGACTCGTGGATCGCTTTCCAGCCTGCGATCGACGAGCCGTCGAACATCTGACCCTCGGCGAAGGTGTCCTCTTCGATCAAGGACACGTCGAAGGTGACGTGCTGCCACTTACCGCGCGGGTCCGTAAACCGGAAATCGGCATACTTCACGTCGTTGTCCTTGATCATCTTCATGACATTCTTGGCTGTCGTCATTAGTTGGATTCCCCCCTTATTCCCGTGAACATTTGGCCGCGGAGCATTGCCCGCGGATTAGATGGCGTCGATTCCGGACTCGCCGGTCCTGATCCGGATAGCTTCCTCAATGTTGGACAAGAAGATTTTCCCGTCTCCGATCCGGCCAGTTTGAGCGGCGCGCCGGATCGCCTCGATCGCTTTATCAACCATATCGTCGGCGAGCACGATCTCGATTTTCACTTTGGGGAGGAAATCGACCACGTACTCAGCGCCGCGATAAAGCTCAGTATGTCCTTTCTGGCGACCGAATCCTTTGGCTTCGGTGACCGTAATACCTTGTAATCCGACCTCCTGCAGCGCCTCCTTCACCTCGTCGAGTTTGAAGGGTTTGATGATGGCTTCGACTTTTTTCATTCTGTGTGCTTCCTCCCACCAGCCGCCGCGAACCTGCGGTGCGCGCTACCGGTTAGCAGGTCTTATGCCAAGCCGGCGAAAGCGCGAAAGTCCTTTCCATGCAATGCTTTATGGCATCCATAGCCGCTTGTCCCAAGGCATTGTGCCCAGCGATTAAGCATCCTGCCAAAACTTTTGCCAGCCGCCTGAGACATCGTGCGGGAGGGGTAATTAGCCGCATTTGGGGTAATCTTGGCGCGGTATGCTCGAACTCTTGACCAATGCCGAAATGGCTGAAGCCGACCGGCTGACCATCGCCGGCGGAGTTCCCGGCATCGCTTTGATGGAGAATGCCGGCCGCGCCGTTGCCGAGGCTGTAACGGCCTTGCCAGGCCGTCGCGTCGTCATAGTAGCGGGCCCCGGCAATAATGGCGGCGACGGCTTTGTGGCAGCGCGCAATCTGGCCAAGCGCGGCTACCAGGTGCGAGTCTGTGTAGTGGGCCAGGAGGCCAAACTAAAGGGCGATGCGGCACTAGCGGCCGAGCGTTGGAGCGGGCCGCTCGAAGCAGCTTCGCCCGAGGCGCTTGAGAATTGCGACATCGTCATTGATGCGCTGTTTGGCGCGGGGCTCGACCGTGAGGTCGAGGGTCTGCCACGTGCCATGATCGAAAGGATGAATGCCTGCCGTGCACCCACGGTGGCGGTCGACCTTCCGAGCGGTATAAACGGAACGAGCGGTGAAGTCCTCGGCGTCGCGGTTAACGCGGCGCACACGGTGACCTTCTTTCGACGCAAGACCGGACACATGCTGCTGCCTGGACGACTGCATTGCGGCGCCATCCAGGTGGCCGACATCGGTATTCCTGACAGCGTGCTGGAGACGATTAAGCCCAAAACGTTCGCCAATCGGCCTGCGCTGTGGGGGCAAACATTTCCGCAGCCGCGCGCGGAAGGCCACAAGTATTTGCGCGGCGACGCCGTCGTGCTGTCTGGCGGGCTATCGACGACCGGCGCGGCGCGCCTCGCTGCACGCGGTGCTTTGCGAGCTGGGGCAGGGCTGGTCACGATTGCATGCCCGCGTGAAGCGTTGCACGTCAATGCGGCCGCCAGCCTGGCGGTGATGGTGCGACCGGTAGAGGGCGTGGCGGAACTGGCGGCGTTCCTCGCCGACAAGCGGCGCAACGCTGTGCTCTTGGGCCCTGGGGGCGGGGTCGGGCCGGCCATGCGCGACCTTGTGGCCGTTGCCTTGGCGAGCGGGGCGGCGGTCGTGCTGGACGCCGATGCCCTGACCAGTTTTGCAGACGAACCTGCGGAACTGATTGACCTAGTAGGAGAACGCGGTTCGCGGGAAGTGGTACTCACCCCACACGAAGGAGAATTCGCCAGATTATTTAAAGAGATATATGAAAATCATGATATTAAAGTAAAGCTTGAAAAAACGCGAGTAGCGGCGAGATCTTTCGGCGCTGTCGTATTACTTAAGGGGGCCGACACGGTGGTCGCTGCCCCGGATGGACGCGCCTCGATTTCCGACAACGCGCCCCCGACCCTAGCGACGGCTGGGTCGGGGGATGTACTGGCCGGCATGATCACCGGCCTTCTGGCGCAAGGCATGCCGGCCTTTGAGGCGGCGAGCGCCGCGGCCTGGCTGCATGGCGAGGCGGCTGTGGGCTTCGGCCCGGGCCTTATTTCCGAGGACCTGCCGGAGGCGTTGCCAGCGGTCTACCGCCGTCTCTCTGCCGAACTCGGCAGCTGGCGCTCCTGACGGCCAAATATCTTGTTGCTGTCTGCGCACCTTACCTTAAGCGGCCTGAATGGCCGGCCAAAACGCTTGCCCTAGCGGGCCACGTTGCGTTAATCCCTGCCGGAATTTGCGGCGCCAGGATCGTCCTTGAGATTGCCCTTTGCGGGCGTGGCGGAATTGGTAGACGCGCGGGATTTAGGTTCCCGTGACGAAAGTCGTGGGGGTTCGAGTCCCTCCGCCCGCACCACACCAAGGGTGTGAGGGAAACGCAGCAAGTCGCCTGGTACGGAAATAGCCCGCTGCCGAGCGCCGCCAGCAGAAAAGTGTGTTGATCAATGCAAGTTACCGAAACATTGTCCGAAGGTCTCAAGCGTGAATTCAAAGTGGTGGTCTCCGCCGCTGAGCTCGATGCAAAAGTGAATCTCCGTCTCGACGAGTTGAAGTCCCGCATTCAGATCCGCGGCTTCCGCCCAGGCAAAGTACCGGTCGCGCATCTCAAGCGCATCTATGGCCGTTCGGCTATGGCCGAGGTGATCGACGCAACTGTCCGTGAGGCCAACAACCAGATCGTCAGCGAGCGCGGATTCAAACTCGCCGCAGATCCGAAGGTAATGTTGCCGACGGAACAGGAAGCAATCGAAAAGCTGATTTCGGGCAAGAGCGACCTCGATTTCAAAATGGCGGTAGAGATCGTACCGCCGATCGAGCTGACGGACTTCAAAACCATCAGGCTTACCAAGCTGACCAGCGAGGTCACTGACGCCGAAATCGATGAAGCGGTTGCCCGCATCACCGAGCAGAACAAGCCCTATAGCGCCAAGCCGGAAGGCGCTAAGGCGGCGAAGGACGATCGTGTAGTGATCTCTTTTGCCGGCACGATCGACGGCAAACCGTTCGAGGGCGGCTCGGCTGACAATTCCGTTGTGCTAATCGGATCGAATGCATTCGTTCCCGGCTTCGAGGACCAATTGATCGGTATCGGTGTGGGGGAGACCCGCACGCTGAAGGTGAAATTCCCCGATCACTATCCAAAGGCAGATCTCGCCGGGAAAAACGCTGAATTCGTTGTGACCGCCAAGTCGGTTGAAACTCCCAGCGCGGTGATGGTCCCCGACGAACTCGCCAAGTCGCTGGGGCTGGAGTCGCTTGCCAAACTGCGCGAGGCAGTCAAGGACCGCATCGCGCGCGAGCATGCAGCGATGTCGCGGCAAAAGGTCAAGCGCGCGTTGCTCGACGCGCTCGATGAGCGGCATAAATTCGAGCCGCCGCCCTCGCTGGTCGAGGAAGAGTTTGACCGGGTTTGGAAATCGGTACTCTCTGAGATGGAGAACCAGAAGAAGTCCTTTGCCGACGAAAACACCACCGAGGAGAAGGCCAGGGCCGAATATCGCGCTATTGCCGAGCGGCGAGTGCGGCTCGGCCTCGTGCTCGCAGAAATCGGTGAGAAGAACAAGATCACAGTAGCCGACGACGAACTCAACCGCGCGGTGACGGAGCGAGTTCGCCAATTCCCCGGCCAGGAGCGGCAGATCTACGAATATTTCCGGAAGAATCCGCAGGGGGTCGCGGCTCTGCGCGCGCCGATCTACGAGGAAAAGGTGGTCGATTTCCTGCTCGAGCTCGCCAACGTGACCGAAAAGAAGGTCCCACGTGAGGAGCTCTATGAGGAAGAAGAAGACTCTACGCCGGCCTGAGCGGTGCTCCTTGCGCTGCCGGCGGGTCGAAAATAAATGATGTGGACGCGGCGGGAAGGCTAATCCCGCCGGCGTGATTCGCGTGGAGGAGCTGAAATGAGAGACCCGGTCGACACCTATATGAATTACCTGGTGCCCATGGTGGTCGAGCAGACCAACCGGGGCGAACGGGCCTACGACATTTATTCGCGCCTGCTCAAGGAACGGATCATCTTCATCACCGGTCCGATTGAGGACGGCGTCGCGACACTGGTCGTGGCGCAGCTCCTGTTCCTCGAAGCGGAGAATCCGAAGAAAGAGGTTTCTATGTACATCAACTCGCCCGGTGGGGTGGTGACGTCGGGCATGGCGATCTACGACACGATGCAGTTCATCCGCCCGCCTGTCTCGACGCTATGCACGGGGCAGGCAGCTTCCATGGGCTCGCTTCTGCTTGCCGCAGGCGCAAAGGATATGCGCTTTGCCCTGCCGAATGCCCGCATCATGGTGCATCAGCCTTCGGGCGGGTTCCAGGGCCAGGCGACCGACATCATGCTGCACGCTCAGGAAATTCTGAACCTGAAGAAGCGGCTCAACGAGATCTACGTCAAGCATACGGGCCAGTCGCTGAGGAAGATCGAAGACGCGCTCGAGCGTGACTATTTCCTTACGGCCGAGGCGGCCAAGGATTTCGGTCTGGTCGATAAGGTGATCGAGCGGCGGCCGGAAGAGTTGCCCGTTAAACCGGCATGAACAGCCTAGCACAACGGTCGTTCCGCGCTGCCACAATCGCAGGAGATTGCCAAGGAAGTTCCACTTTTGCTGCCACGTTGGTGGGGCATTATCGTTAATCGATTCTTGATTATCACGCCGTTAGCATGCTTCGATTATGGTAGGGGAGCAGTGGAGACTGCGGGCCTCCCAGACAAAGCCCGCCACACCGGGAAACCGGCGTGCAATTTGCTTGGTTCGTTAGGCGGGTGAGGTAGATTATGATCACAGACTTCGCCGGCCACGGAGTGTAACGGACGGACGTAACGGAGAGACGTAACGGAGAATTGAATGAGCAAAGTCGGTGGTAGCGATTCCAAGAACACCCTCTACTGCTCGTTCTGCGGCAAGAGCCAGCACGAAGTGCGTAAGCTCATCGCCGGACCGACCGTTTTTATCTGCGACGAGTGCGTCGAACTCTGCATGGACATCATCCGCGAGGAGAACAAGTCCTCGCTGGTGAAGTCGCGCGATGGCATCCCGACGCCGAAGGAAATCCGCAAAGTCCTCGACGATTATGTGATCGGCCAGGATCATGCCAAGAAGGTGCTCTCGGTCGCCGTTCACAACCACTACAAGCGGCTTAACCACCAGATCAAGCACAACGACGTCGAACTCGCCAAATCGAACATCCTGCTGATCGGCCCGACTGGCTCGGGCAAAACGCTTTTGGCGCAGACGCTGGCGCGCATCTTGGACGTGCCGTTCACGATGGCGGACGCCACCACCCTTACGGAAGCCGGTTACGTCGGCGAGGACGTGGAAAATATCATCCTGAAGCTGCTGCAGGCGGCCGACTACAACGTCGAGCGCGCCCAGCGCGGCATTGTCTATATCGATGAAATCGACAAGATTTCGCGTAAGTCCGACAATCCGTCGATTACCCGCGACGTGTCCGGGGAGGGAGTGCAGCAGGCTCTACTGAAGATTATGGAAGGCACCATCGCCTCGGTGCCCCCGCAGGGCGGCCGCAAGCATCCTCAGCAGGAATTCCTGCAGGTTGACACGACCAACATTTTGTTCGTCTGTGGCGGCGCATTCGCCGGTCTGGAGAAGATCATCTCGGCGCGCGGCCGGTCGACTTCGATCGGCTTCTCGGCCAAAGTGTCGGCGCCGGAAGATCGCAAGACGGGAGAAATCTTCCGCGAGGTTGAGCCCGAGGATCTCCTCAAATATGGTCTAATCCCTGAATTCGTCGGACGGCTTCCGGTTGTTGCCACGCTCGAGGATCTCGACGAGGCTTCGCTCAAGCTCATTCTCACCCAGCCGAAGAATGCCCTGGTCAAACAGTATCAGCGGCTGTTTGAAATGGAGTCGATCGACCTGACACTCGCCGAGGAAGCACTCGGCGCCATCGCCCGCAAGGCGATCGATCGCAAAACCGGCGCGCGCGGCCTCCGCTCCATCATGGAGGGCATCCTGCTCGACACCATGTTCGATCTCCCCAGCCTCGAAGGGGTCGAGGAGGTTGTAATTTCCAAAGAGGTGGTCGAGGGCACCGCCCGACCGCTCTACATCTACGCGGATCGTACGGCCGAATCGGGCGGTGCCAGCGCCTGATTTTGCCTTTGGCGCGACAGGCAGAACAGCTTGTAGAATCGCGCCGTCGATGGCGTGTTATGGGTTATCGGGGCCGTTTTACCGAAAGGGCGAGCCTTACTTGCGGACCCCCGGGTGCCATCCTACCTATAGCGCGCGAGGCGAGCTGGCTTACGAAAGATCGTAATTATCGAATGGGCAGGGGCTCGTACCCTTCCTGCAGGGCGCACCGGAGCCACCCCGCCCATCCTTCCCGGCACCATCCGGCGATGCTGCAACAAGCGGGTCATCGGACGGGGGCACAACAAAAAGGGCTAAACTAATGACCGCCAAGCCACGACCTCCATTGCAGCCCGGCGAAACTCGGGCTTATCCCGTCCTACCACTGCGCGACATCGTGGTCTTTCCGCACATGATTGTTCCGCTTTTTGTCGGTCGCGAAAAGTCGATTAAAGCACTGGAAGAGGTAATGCGCTCCGACACCTTCATTCTGCTTGCGACGCAGAAGAACGCATCCGACGACGATCCCGCGACCGACGCGATTTTCGAGGTCGGCACGCTGGCGAGCGTCTTGCAGCTGCTCAAATTGCCCGACGGCACCGTCAAGGTGCTGGTCGAAGGCGCTAAGCGCGCGAAGGTGCTCAAATATACCGATCGCGTGGATTATTACGAGGCCGACGCCACCGTGCTCGCCGACGACGGCGGCGATCGCGTTGAGGCGGAAGCCATGGCCCGTTCTGTCATCACTGAATTCGAGAATTATGTTAAGCTCAACAAGAAGGTGTCGCCGGAAGTTGTCGGCGTGATCCAGCAGATCGAGGATTACGCCAAGCTCGCGGACACCGTGGCTTCGCACCTCGCCGTCAAGATTCCGGACAAGCAGGACATCCTGGAGACGCCGAGCGTCACTGAGCGCCTGGAGAAGGTGCTTGGGCTGATGGAGAGCGAGATCTCCGTGCTGCAGGTGGAAAAGCGCATCCGCACCCGCGTCAAGCGGCAAATGGAAAAGACGCAGCGCGAGTACTACCTAAACGAGCAGATGAAGGCAATCCAGAAAGAACTCGGCGACGAGGAAGGCAAAGACGAACTCGCCGAGCTGGAAGACAAAATCAAGAAGACCAAGCTTTCGAAGGAAGCCCGCGAGAAGGCCACGCACGAGCTCAAGAAGCTGCGGCAGATGTCGCCCATGTCGGCGGAGGCCACAGTCGTGCGCAATTACCTCGACTGGTTACTCTCGATCCCGTGGAACAAGAAGAGCAAGGTCAAGAAGGATCTCGTCGGTGCTGAGAGGATCCTCAACGATGATCACTATGGCCTGGAGAAGGTCAAGGAACGTATCATCGAGTATCTCGCGGTGCAGCAGCGCGCCAACAAGTTGACCGGCCCGATCTTGTGCCTAGTTGGTCCTCCCGGCGTGGGCAAGACCTCGCTCGGCAAGTCGATCGCGAAGGCGACCGGCCGTGAGTTCGTGCGTGTGTCGCTTGGTGGCGTACGTGACGAAGCGGAGATCCGTGGTCACCGTCGAACGTACATCGGTTCGATGCCCGGCAAGATCATCCAGTCGATGCGGAAGGCGAAAACCTCGAACCCGCTATTCCTCCTCGACGAGGTGGACAAGATGGGCGCCGATTTCCGCGGCGACCCGTCGTCGGCGCTGCTCGAGGTGCTCGATCCAGAACAGAACCACACCTTCAACGACCACTACTTGGAGGTCGACTACGATCTATCCAGTGTGATGTTTATTACCACGGCGAACACGCTCAATATCCCGCCGCCGTTGATGGACCGCATGGAGATCATCCGCATCGCCGGCTACACCGAGGACGAGAAGGTCGAGATCGCACGCAAGCACCTGATCCCGGCCGCCATCGCCAAGCATGGCCTCAATGCGCAGGAGTGGTCGATCGACGACGAGGCGCTGCTGCTCATTATCCGTCGCTACACGCGGGAAGCGGGCGTGCGTAACCTCGAGCGCGAGCTGTCGACCCTGATCCGCAAGGCGGTGAAGGAGTTGATGACCTCGAAGAAGGACTCTATCGCTGTCACCGCGGCAAGCCTCGGCGACTATCTCGGCGTGCCGAAATACCGGTACGGCGAGATCGAGGCCGAGGACCTCGTCGGCGTGGTTACCGGCTTAGCCTGGACAGACGTGGGCGGCGAGTTGCTTACGATCGAAGGAACATCAATGCCCGGCAAAGGCAAGATGACCGTAACCGGCAACCTGCGTGAAGTGATGAAGGAGTCAATCTCGGCTGCTGCCTCGTACGTCCGCTCGCGCGCGGTCGCTTTCGGCATCGAGCCGCCGCTGTTCGACAAGCGCGACATCCACGTGCACGTGCCGGAGGGCGCGACGCCGAAGGATGGCCCGTCGGCCGGTGTAGCAATGGTCACTGCCATCGTTTCGGTCATGACCGGGATTCCGGTTCGGCGCGACGTCGCGATGACCGGCGAGATCACGCTGCGCGGCCGCGTGCTGCCGATCGGCGGCTTGAAGGAGAAGCTGCTCGCTGCCTCGCGCGGCGGCATGAAGACCGTACTGATCCCGGAAGAGAACGCGAAGGACTTGGTGGAGATCTCGGACACCATCAAAAAGGGTCTGGAGATCGTGCCGGTGACCCGCATGGACGAAGTGCTGGCGCGCGCGCTGGTGCGCAAACCTGAACCAATCGAGTGGGACGAGGCGAGCGCCAAGCTCGCCGCCGCCTCGGAAGCCGTCGGCGACGAGGAAGGCTCCGGCCTGACCGCGCACTAAACGCGATCGGCAAGAGGAAATTGGAAACGACGCCGCCAGGCGTCGTTTCTGTTCCCTGCGGCGCTTGCCTCGCCCGGCGATCAAGCGATATGGGTTTGCTGGAAGGGCGGTTAGCTCAGTTGGTAGAGCGCCTGCTTTACACGCAGGAAGTCAGCGGTTCGAGTCCGTTACCGCCCACCAATAAAATCAGTAATTTTTTTGCCGTTAGCCACAGCTCGGTTGAGAAAGGAAGCCGCCAACTGACGCGGGCCGAAGCCACATACCCCAAGTATCGTGCCATTGCTGCTTTGCAGGTAGGGCTGCATCAGGATCATTGCCCAGCGGTGGGCCGCGAAAGCCGTAGAAGCACGCGTTCAGCCCGCACGCGATTGAAATAAGCCCGGCAATCACTGCGCCTAACAAACCAATCTGCATTCAATCGCGACGCTCAAATTTTCCTGCCATATCTCCCGGGTTCCGCGTTACCGCCGGAAAGAATCGATCTACGGCTCGTTACGATCGTCGCTTCCAGGGCTTTTTGAACAGCGCTGTATTCGTCGGACCAGAACCAGGAAAAATGCTCAAGTCTCACGGGGTTCATCTCGTTGTGACCGATGCCAGCGAACCAGTTGCGGCTCCAGTCACGCGCAAAATCGTACCTGTTGCCCATTGATGGGTGCATGCGGAGTTTTAAGTCCTGAAGTGCAGCCATCACGGATTGACGCCTGGCGGCACGGAGGATCGGATGATCTGACAATTCCCCGAAATGATCTGACAATTCCCTGAATATAATGCGCTCATATTCCCCAAATACCAGCTCGAACAACGGGTCTCTAACATCGCTCGAAGGACTCACCCGATCCATAAGTGCGAGTAGGACATTTGCTTCGCGATAGAGAAAAAGCTTTTCGCGAAAACCAGCATGGACCGCTTCGGGCAAGCGGAGGGCCTCTGGAGCGACTTGCGGATCGTCCTTCTCGGCCATCTGGTGGAGCCACGCGGCAATCATGACCGGTGAAGCGCTCAGGCGGCGCTCGTCTTCAAACTTCTTAAACCATTGCATCGCGCCGTGTAGAAAGGCATTGACGCGGTTGTGATGTAAGCTGGTTTTGGTCGTCGCGAAGCCCTCCAAGCAAGAGGCTCTACGTTGACAAGTCGCGAGGGAGGGTGGTGGCGCGCAACCCGCCGCTGCGTATTTATAGGCCCGCTGGGTCCGTTCTTGGGGCGCTCAAAGCGCACATTAAGGTGGAGGACCAGACTACCAGATTTTGGAGTTTTCATGACCCGCGCCGAACTCCTACGCCGCGCTCTCTAACAGGCACTCCGCTCATCCACGGCCCGCGCATGTTTCTATTCGACGCGAACACCTATCCGACGCGGCGAGCGCCCCGAGTATACCGGGGGAACCACGTCTATAGATTTGGTGGATGTTAGGAGATTTCTTCTTGGTCCCCGACATTAGCCGTTCATTGAACCGCGATAGACGTGAGGGGACGTCGTAGCCGCAGGACAGGCATGGATATCGCCACCCTCAAAGGCAAAACAACAGGCCAGGAGCTTCCTGGCTCCTAGCCCGTCGCTGTTTCCCCGGAGGGTCGCTTTGTCAGATTGCTTCTTTTAATTCCTTCGAGGCGCGGAAGGCGACCTTCTTGCTCGCCTTGATCTGGATCTGCTCGCCCGTGGCCGGGTTGCGACCCATGCGCGCGGCACGCTTGCGCACCTGCAGGATGCCAAGGCCGCCAATGCGGATGCGTTCGCCCTTTTTCAAATGCTTTACGATATTGCCGACTAAATCGCCTAGCACCGCTTCCGCTTGTTTCTTGGACATCTCGTGCTGTTCCGCAAGCGCGGCGGCGAGATGCCTCAATGTGACCGTCGGCGGTGTCGGAGCTTTTCCAGGAACCATTGCCATCTTTTGGACCCTCCTCGTGAATCCGAGCGCTTGGCGGAGCGCCAAACACGAATGCCCGCATAGACGATTCGGGGGCATCCTGACCATCGATTCTTCGCGGTAAATAAGGCTTTTTCGCAATTGCCACGCGTTCTGGCCACTTTGCCTTGACTAAGGGTCGGGGGGCATTTACCTCGTGGCCACGCCCGCGGGGGCGTAGCTCAGTTGGTTAGAGCGCTGCCCTGTCACGGCAGAGGCCGCGGGTTCGAGTCCCGTCGCTCCCGCCACCCACGTTTTTTCTCATTACATTTCAACGCATTAATTTTCGGTGAGACCCCGAGGGGTCGGGTGAGCCCCGGTGAACCCTATCACCCTGTTCTCGCTGTGTCCGCTGCAGCGCCAAAAAACTGACCGAGCAGCCGAGCGCAATCAGCTGCGAGCTTCGTCTTTCAGCGTGTAGACGTTCGCCTGCTTCTCGAACAGCGCCATGAGCTGTCGATCGGTCGCCCCCATGTTGGCGCAGATCGTGGCGGCAGCCTTCTTGAGGCCGTGCGAGGAACACTCGGGCAGTCCTGCCTCGTTGCACCACTCGCCCAATCCAGCGTGCATGTACGGCTTGCCGAAGCTGGTTCACGAGTAAGCTCTGCAGCCCGATGGGCGTTCGGCGGATCGCTTCCAGGAGCGGCGGCAGGATCGGCTTGATGCTGGGCTCGAGCCGCTTGTATTTGGTCTTGCGCGGCACATAGATCATCACGCCGTCTTTCATTTTCTTCGGG
>Ga0207785_1000032_pt1 | contig 23187 bp, 25 predicted proteins | sample LuqExpMetageno74_FD_187831 | JGI IMG/M metagenome (GOLD analysis project Ga0207785, IMG submission 187831) | Tropical forest soil microbial communities from Luquillo Experimental Forest, Puerto Rico - Sample 74 (SPAdes) | ecosystem: Environmental > Terrestrial > Soil > Tropical forest ... | reverse complement strand
TAGCCGCAGCGAGCTGTTCTTCCTCGGCGATCACAACCCCGATTTGCCGTTCAATCGAACTGAAGTCTCTACGGAGATTCAGCAGTGGTGCTGGCAGCCGTAAGTAGCCAATTGTCTTCGCCAGCCTATCTCGTCACAAAACTACTGATATAGGCAATGATCGCCTCAGTCTCGTCGTGGGATAACTCAAAGGCCAGCATGTCGTCGTGGGGCGCGGCCATCGCTCGTTCGATTGGTGGCCTTAAGATGAGTAGTGGATGGCGCCGCGACAAGTTGCGAAACTCCGGAGCATTCTTGTTGCGACTGACATCCGTGGCTCCCACGGCGTGACAACCGCTGCAGTTCTTCTCGACCACCTGTTTGCCTTGCCGAATAAGCTGATTAGTTCTAGTCGGGGTTGTTGCGTCGCGTTCGAGCATTTTTAATGCATTCACAACCTCGCTCAGAGAAGGGTCGAGCAGAAGAGCATGTTCAAAATCGGCAATGGCATCTTTCTTTCTGTGCTCGGCCCGATAGACATAACCGCGATTGGCGTAATAGACGGCTACCAATGGATCGAGCTTGATGGCCGCGCTGTAGTGTTCCTTCGCCCGGGTCAAGTCGCCCTTTTTGAAATAGGCTAAGCCACGCCTGTTGAGCGCATCCGAGTTGTTGCGATCCAGCCGTACGGCCTCCGTTAGATCACGAATGGCATCGTCAGTTTTGTCCGCTACGAGGTTCACGTGACCACGCTCAATGTAGAATTCGGCGATAGCAGGTGAGAGGCGAATTGCTTCGCTATAGTCCGCGATCGATCCAGCTCGGTCTCCACCAATAAACCTCGCCGAACCTCGATCTGCGAAAGTGCGAGCATCTTCTTTTTTCAGCAGGATCGATTCATTGAAGTCAGCGATAGCGAGCTGGACAGCTCCTGCTTGCAGGCGCACGTCACCGCGATATTTGTATGCCAGCGCCTTCTGATCGGATGCAAAACTCGAGCTCTTAATGACCTCGGTGCAGGCATGCATAATGATCGTGGATGGGCTGGACGGAACGCAGTTATCGACCGCACTCGTAACTGCAGCTACGCACGCCGCTGCGAAAACAAACGCACTCGCAACTGCCGCCAGGCATGTCACTGCGAAAGCAAAGCAAGCGATCGCCACTTTGCTGGTCATTGAGCTGAAGCCAACATTTTTTGTGTGAATTTTCGCGTTGCGTTGTGGGCCTCGACTATCATTTGGTAGAGGCAGCACATTGCGATAAGTGCAAAAGTAAAATAGCCGCTAGCCACAACAACTATTCTTCTTCAGCGATCACAATCCTGATTTGCCATTAATAGAACTGAAATCTCTACAGAGTATTAACCAATCTCTACAGAGCATTAATCGTCGAGTAGGGCGGGGATACCGGGCAAGGCTTTGCCAGCTAAAGATACAGCCCCGCACGCATATCTGGCGCGTGCTGGCGCGGAGAATACCATGACAAACGTAACCCGGTTTGTCGTCTTTGCCGCCTCTAGAGAGAGTATTGATCGCGCCGAGGTGGTGTCAGGATTTTCCTGACAAAAGCGTCGATTGTGGAGCGCACGCTGTCAAGCCTCACTTGCCCTTAAGGCCGAGTTGGTCAATGACCTTGGCGTAGCGATCAAGGTCGTCCTTCATGAACCGCACATAGTTGGCGGTACCTTTCTCCTGCATCGCCATGCCGAGGATAGCCATGCGCTCGGCCATCGCCGGTTCGCGAATGATCTTGGCAACCGCCGACTGCAGACGCTCGACGACCTGGGGTGACATGCCGGCCGGTCCCTGCAGCCCTAACATGTCGGCGATGTCGAAACCCTTGATGCCGGCCTCGTCGCAAGTCGGCACGTTCGGCAACGAGGCCGCGCGCTGAAGCACGCTAACGCACAATCCGCGCAGCTTGCCTGTGTTGATTTGCGCGATAACGTTGGGAAGGCCAGACCACCCGGCCTGAATTTCGCCGGTAAGCAGTCCATTCACGAGCGCGGTGCCGCCGCGATAGGGAACGTGGACCAGCTTGATCCCCGCCTGTTCCGCGAAAATTTCCATCGTGAGGTGGTGAATCGAACCCGGGCCCGCGGATCCATAGTTCATGGCGCCGGGTTTCGATTTTGCGAGCGTGATGAACTCGCTTAGGTTGTTGGCGGGCACCGATGGAATGATGACAAGGGCTGTCGGTACGGTTGCGAGTGCGGTGATAGGCGTGAAATCCGCAAGTTTGTAGTTCGCGTCCGGGTTCATGGTAATGTTGATAGCGAGCGCCCCGGAGTCGTTAATCATCAGCGTATAACCGTCGGGCGAAGATGTCGCGATGCGCTTAGCAGCAAGCACGCCACCGGCGCCGGGGACGTTTTCGACCACGAAGGATTGTCCGAATACTTCCGACAAACGCTGTGACAGCAACCGCGCCAGCACGTCGGGATTCCCGCCCGGCGCGGCAGCGGCAAGAATATGGACTGTACGGCTGGGGTAATCGTCTTGCTGCGCTTGCGCTGCAGACGAAGATACCGCTAACACAAACCCAAGCGCCAAGAGTACGATCCGACGCCGCATACTTATCTCCAATTTTCTCTTGCTTAGGCCTCGCCCCAGATATCACGTGCCAGTTCGACGACCAGGCGGAGCTTAGCCTCCTGCACCTGAGGCGTCACCGGGTTGCCGGTATCGACGCTGGCAAAACCGCATTGCGGGCTCACCGCCAAGCGGTCGAGCGAGACATGTCGGCACGCGTCCTCGATGCGCACACGCAAGGTCGCTTTATCCTCCAGAGTGGATGTCTTGGAAGAAATCAACCCGAGCACGATCGACTTATGCTTGGGAACGAAGCGGAGTGGCGTGAAATTACCAGCCCGCGGCGAGTCGTATTCGAGGAAATAGAACGGAATTTCAAGCGCATTGAAAAGCCGCTCCGCAACTTCCTCATAACTGCCTTCTGCATGCCAATGTCCGCCACGATTTCCTCGGCAAAGATGCATACCAATATGCAGCGACTTCGGCGCAGCACGCAGCACGCGGTTTGTGATCACGATGTAAACATCGATCAACTTGCTCCAATCGTCCCCGCGAGCCGCCAGCGCCGTCTGCACATCAGGATCGCCGAACTTGGCGAACGCGGTTTCGTCAATCTGCACATAGCGGCACCCTGCCTGCGCCAACGCGCTCAACTCCTTGCTGAAAGCTTCGACCGTGTCATTCCAAAATTGATCGACGTCGCGATAGGCGTGCGCCAGCACAGCTGCGTTACCGCCGCGGAAATGTAATGCACAGGGACCCGGAATTGTGATCTTCGGCAACAGCGTCGTTTTGTTCTTGAGAAAGTTGAAGTCGTCGACATTGATCGGATGGGTCCAACGCACCCGGCTTCTGATAACAGCAACAGGTTGCGCCCCGCGCCCGCCGCCGCCTTGCGCGCCTTTCGCGTCAGTGCCGGCAAGGGTGTCGATGCTGAGATCGCCGAGTTGCTGATAGAAAAAGCTGTGATAGGAGCGTCGACGGAACTCGCCATCGGTCACGAAGCGCAAACCGAGCCGTTGCTGCAATGCTATCGCCTCGGAAATAGCGGTGTTCTCCGCTGCGGTCAGATCGCTTTGCGAAATTTCGCTGCGTGCAAAGCGCGCGCGTTGCTCGAGCAGCGCCGCCGGGCGCAGCAGGCTGCCGATATGCTCGGCACGGAACGGAGGTTGCTTGCGCGTCCGAGTACCAAGCTGAACATTCATTATGGTCGCTCGCGTTACCGGGGCCTAATTTTAGGGGAGTAATTTGGTCGGGCAACAGTTTGGCAAGGTGAGGCCTGGGTTGCGACCTCGGGGGTTACGCCAAGCCCCAACATCTACAGCAATATTTCCACTGGCGTCCTCGTCTTGGCTCATCACATACTCTACTGAATATTCCGCCGGGACGGGGCCTCACTATTCAGCAGGCTTTGGCAGAGACGAAGGAGTCGGATTGTGACTGCAGGGACATTGAATAGCGGCCAAGCACGTGGTGACGCCCTCATGCTCGCCGCTGCCGGATCATGGACCGTCGAATACGCTAACACGCTTGAGCCGCAGGTTGAGGCCGCGGCCAGCACCGAGGCGCGCACACGCAGCGTCGCGATTGACGCAGCGCAGATCGACCGACTGGATACCTTCGGCGCCTGGTTGTTGGAACGTGCGATGCGCAGCTGGACCGAACGGGGGTGCGAGACCAGATTGATCGGGCTGCGCGAGGACTACCGGGGCCTGTTCGAAAAGGTTCATACCGGCACCCACGTTCTGGCACCGGAGCCACCGAAGCGAAACGTTATCATCGTCGCGTTGGAGAGAATTGGCCGCACCATGGCGACGGTCGGCGACGACCTTGTCAATCTGGCGCAGATGATCGGCGCGCTGATGATCGCGCTCAAGCGGGTGGCGCTGCGCCCCTGGACGTTCCGCCTTACCTCGATGGTTAACCATCTCGAGCGCGTAGCATGGCAAGCGGTGCCGATCGTTCTACTGATCACCTTTCTGATCGGCGCCATTCTCGCTCAGCAGGGCATCTTCCACTTCCGCAAATTCGGCGCAGACATCTACGTCATCGACATGGTCGGCGTGCTGGTGCTGCGCGAGGTCGGCGTATTGATCGTCTGCATCATGGTAGCCGGCCGTTCCGGCAGTGCCTATACGGCCGAGCTCGGTGCGATGAAGATGCGTGAGGAGGTCGACGCCTTGCGCACCATGGGCTTCGACCCAATCGAAGTTCTAATTCTCCCGCGCATCGTGGCGCTTGTCATAGCGGTACCAATCCTGACATTTCTCGGTTCGATAGCTGCGCTCTACGGCGGCGGGGTGGTTTCCTGGGCCTACGGCGGCATCGAGCCTGCGGCGTTTATATCGCGGCTGCGCGAGGCAATTTCGCTCGAAACCTTCGAAGTGGGCATGCTCAAGGCGCCGTTCATGGCGCTGGTGATCGGCATGGTTGCCTGCATCGAGGGCCTGCAAGTGCAAGGCAGCGCCGAGTCGGTTGGCGAACACACCACCAACTCAGTGGTTAAATCGATTTTCCTTGTCATTGTGCTTGACGGCGTATTTGCCATGTTTTTCGCCTCGATCGGAATGTAGCCAATGCAAACCTCTCTTAAGCAGCCGGTCTTGCGTGTGCTTGACCTCGTTGTCGATCTGAAGTCGCATCGCGTCCTCAACGGCATCAATCTCGATGTCTTCGGCGGCGAAATTCTCGGCTTCGTCGGCTCCTCTGGCGCGGGCAAATCGGTTCTGTTGCGCACGATCCTCGGATTGCTGCCGAAACGGCAAGGCCGGATCGAAGTATTCAATGTTGACCTCGACCAGGCCGACGAGGATCAACGGCAGGGGATCGAACGACGCTGGGGCGTCCTTTTCCAGCAAGGCGCCCTGTTCTCCTCGTTGACCGTTGGCCAAAATGTCGAATTTCCGATGAATGAATATCTCAACCTGTCGGATCGGCTTATGACCGACATGGCGATCACCAAACTGGAGATGGTCGGCCTCAATCCGGACGTATACTGGAAATATCCATCGGAACTTTCGGGGGGCATGGTCAAGCGCGTGGCGCTCGCCCGCGCGCTGGCGCTCGATCCGGAGATCCTGTTCCTGGACGAACCGACATCTGGGCTCGACCCGATAAGCGCTGGGGACTTCGACCAACTTATTCTGACCTTGCAACGGACATCAAAGATGGCGGTTTTCATGGTGACGCACGATCTCGACAGTCTGCATACGATCTGCGACCGTATTGCCGTGCTAAGCGACGGCAAGATCGGAGAGGCGGGCACAATGGAGACGATGCTGGCCTCGCAGCACCCGTGGCTTCGAGCCTATTTCCATGGCGCGCGGGGGCGTACCGGCCGGCGAGCGGCCGGTTAAATAAGCAGCGGAGTTCAGTAATGGAACGCAAGGCGAATTACGTTCTGATCGGCTTGTTTACGGTCGCTGTGCTTGCCGGCATTTTCGGCTTCATGTTCTGGATTCATCACACCACGGGCAAGACGCAGAGCGTGGCGTACCGAGTCATCTTCGGCAGCTCAGTTTCCGGGCTGCACGTTGGGGCGCCGGTCCTGTTCAATGGCATTCGTGTTGGCGACGTGACGGCGTTGCAGCTCAGCCCCGATAAGCCCGCACAGGTCGTCGCCATGCTTTCAGTTAACAAGGCGACGCCGATCCGCTCTGACACTCGTGTTGGGTTGGAGTTTAGCGGCTTAACCGGGGTCGCCTCGGTGTCGCTCAAAGGCGTCTCGGCGACCACCCCGCTGATCGAACGAGATGAAGGCGAGCCGCCAACCTTGACTGCGGAGGTGAATGCCACCCAAGATTTGATGCAAGCGGTGCGTGAAACATTGAACAACGCTAACGCGGTCATCGCCGAAAATCAGGAGGCGCTGCACAAGGCAATCGCGGACCTGGCAACTTTCACCGGGGCCCTGGCACGCAATTCAGACAGCGTCGACGAAATCGTGAAGAACGCCAAGGACGCCACCGCCTCACTCCGCGAACTGGCTGACAACGTCGACAAGCGCACCGAAGGCGTCGCTACCGGTATCAACAAACTAACGGAGACCGCGACCAAGCAAATATCCACCGTCGGCAACGACGCACACCGCACATTAATACATATCGACAATGCAGTGACGGATCTGGCTAAGAACCCGCAGCGGATTTTGTTTGGCAGCGGAGGCAGATAGCCGCCATTTCTAAACTTGAATAGCCTTCGATCACAAAACAGGAAGCGCGGATTAGAAAACTCAAACTTGGCTGGCGCGGGGAGGTCGAATTCATTGACGAGAATGGCGGCGTCCCTGGAGCACGATGGTCACCGAAAAGAACAACCCGAATAGCGTCCTCGTCGTCACACTAGGCGACTCGCCACCATAATAATGATCGACAGAAAGATGAAAGCTGAAAATATGTCGCCGACAACCTTGCCGATGCGCTCAAGGCGATCGGCGGATGGGTCGAAATACGGCATTTAATGATCCCTGTGTTCCTAGGACGGCAAACATAGGGAGCGCGGCTACTTTTGTATATATAAATAGCGATGACGACGCTGCTCTGCTTTGGCCTTGGCTACTCGGCGCAATACTATTTGGCGAGTTATGGCGAGCGCTTCGGACACATTTGGGGAACTGTACGCGACGCCAAGCGCGCGGCTGACCTAAGCTCGCGGGCACAACCTGCAATCTCGGTGCTCGCCTTTGACGGCAAAACAGCCTCCGCCGATCTAGTAGCGGCCATTGCCCAGGCCGAGTCGGTATTGGTATCGGTGCCGCCGAATGCTTCAGGCGATCCCGTCCTGATGACCTGCGGCGATGCACTCAGGCACGCGAGATGGCTGCGCTCCATCATCTACCTGTCCAATGTCGGTGTTTATGGAAATTACGACGGGGCTTGGGTCGACGAAGAAAGCGAATGCCTGGCCAGTGAGCCGCGGCACCGTCAGCGCCTTGCCGCTGAGCGGGCTTGGCAAGATCTCGGCGTACGCATTGGGGTGCCGGTCGCCATTCTACGGTTAGCTGGCATTTACGGGCCGGGCCGCAATGCGCTGGAAAATGTGCGGCACGGCACCGCTAAGCGGATCATCAAACCCGGCCAGGTGTTCAATCGAATCCACGTGGCGGATATCGCGCAGGCGATCGAAGCCGCCTTCAGCCATCGTTCGGATGGAATCTTCAATGTTGCCGACGACGAGCCGGCATCACCTGGTGATCCGATTGTCTTCGCCGCGCAACTTCTCGGGGTCGAGCCGCCGCCAGAAGTGCCTTTTTCAGAGGCGCGGGCCGCGATGACTGAGTTGGGGGCTAGCTTCTACACCGACGTCAGACGCGTACGAAACAACAAACTGAAGTCGATACTCGGTGTGACCTTGCGGTATCCAACCTTCCGCGAGGGACTTACGACATTACTCCATCGCACCGAGTAGCCTGCCCACGACGGCGGCACAGAGTTCCATCCTTGCAACATTAGTAAGCAGGAAAATTGCGCCGAGAACATACTTTTAGTTGTGCAAACGCAACGAATCAGAATCAATGCCGCCAATTCCCAATGTCGCTAATTCCACAAATTCTCGATGGAGAGACCATGTCGGTTGAAAGGCCAGCGCGGGTACGACCCGCTCAAGTGATCCTTGTGGGCAATGAAAAAGGCGGATCCGGCAAATCGACGGTCGCCATGCACATTGCGATTTCCCTGATTAAATCGGGGCAACGCGTTGCCACTATCGATCTCGATTCGAGGCAAAAGACCTTCACCAATTACATTGAGAACAGACGTGCCTGGGCAGAGCATATTGGCCGCGACCTCGGAGTTCCCGACCATATTTGTTTCGATAGTGACGCAGATGCGGACAATCGGCAGGCACGATTCACCGATACCGTTGATGCGCTGGCAAGCTCTCCGGGTTTTGTTGTCATTGATGCACCCGGCCATGATAGCCAGTTGGTGCAGTCAGCGCATTCGCTGGCTGACACATTGGTTACGCCGCTGAACGACAGTTTTGTGGATTTTGACGTTTTGGCCAATGTCGATCCGGAAACCTTCAATATCACTGGTATCAGCCACTACGCTCTGATGGTGCAAGAGGCGCGGGCTCAACGCGAGCATCTTGATAATGCCAATATGGATTGGATCGTGTTACGAAATCGTCTTTCGATGCTCAGTTCGCGTAATAAACGCCTTGTCGGCGACGCGCTGGAACAGCTTTCACGACGGCTTAACTTCCGCTACGTCGAGGGATTAGCTGAGCGGATGATTTTCCGAGAGTTTTACCCGCGCGGAATAACGGCCGTTGATGATCTCGATCAAAAAACGCTCGGTACTCGCCCAACAATGTCGCATGCCACGGCCCGTCTGGAGCTAGAAAACCTGCTTGGTGCTATGGGGCTGCGTGGTCCGACAGAATCTGAATCTGGCGAAGCAGTCGGCGAAAGACTGGATGCAGCGTGAGAAACTGGACGACCCCTCAGTGACGAAGGGGATCTATCGGTACCGACGTAGGCCAAGCGTTCGCGGGATCAATGGTTCCTGCTGAGCTTGGCTACTCCCGGTGCATCCAGCACCGTCTTGCAGGCAGGCGGCAGTTGGGCGAGTGTTAGCCTACTGTTCGAGGTGACCGGCGGCTGCCAGTGCAGAATCGCGTCCGTGAACCAGGAGTCGAGAGACTTATCGCAACCATCGCCAACCGGCACGGCTGGCTGCTCGCGGCAGTTCGGTGAATCGTCCGGACACTTCAGCCGGACGTGAATGTGGTCGGCGTGGCCGTACCAAGGGCGTACCTTCGATAACCAGCCATCATCCTTCTTGTCGACGACGTGGCATAGCTCCTTCTTGATTGCTGCGTTGACGAACACGCGTTCAACCTCGGGCTGCTGCGCGGCGGTTCTGATAAATTCGACGTCTGACGGGGTCCAAGTCTGTGGGTTGACGTGTTTGCCGTCGGCGGCGACCAGATTGCTTGCCGCGATGTCCTCGCGCTCCTGCCTGTCTAGCTCTCGATCCGGCATTGGCATGAACCAGATGTCGACATCAAGGCCGATCTGGTGGCTCGTGTGCCCGTAAGGCAGCGGCCCGCCACGTGGCTGCGCCATGTCGCCGATGAGGATCCCCTTCCAGCCGGTAGCCTTGGCGGCGAGCGGGGCAAAGCGCTCCAGAAAATTTATCAGTTCCGGATGACCCCAGTTGCGGTTGCGTGACAGACGCATCACCTGCCAGTTCTGGCCATCAGGCGGCAGTTCGACCCCTCCTTGCAGGCAGCCACGCGGGTAGTAGCCGATAGCCATGGCCTTGCCGAGCGACGGCAACTGCTTGGCCGCAAACAGGTCCTTGGCTGGCAACTTTGCCTCCGGTACGGCAGGCTTTCGCGGCATCGGTATTGATGCAGTAACTAGGGGGGTCGCTTCCTTCGGCCCACTGCGTTCCTGGGCCTGTCCAACACCGATGCTTGCCGCGACCACAGTGAAGGCCGCGAGCAACGATCCAGAAAGAGTAACAAAGCGTGCGCGCATGCTGATTCCAGTTAGCGATTCCATCTCTAGATTATCCAATACAGGCGACCGTATAAACAAGGGATGAATCAATCGGTTAACCCAAAGGGGCGTCGGCGAGTCAATTTGCGCGGACATCGAAGCCGGTATTTACCCTAAAAGCCGTATAAGTGGCTTGGATTATCGACGAGAATGCGACGGCGTATTGCGTCGTCGGGCACCCAATCGAAAAGCAGATCGAAAAATTCGGTCGAATTCGGCATCGGTTTGCCCGGATTGATGTGCGGCCAGTCGGTGCCCCAAAGCAGCCGGTCCGGCCGCGCCGCGACCAGCGCCTGGGCGAGCGGGATAACGTCGCGATAAGGCGGCTGCTGCTGAGAGGCATGGTAGCCCGCCGACAGCTTGGTCCAACAGCGGCCGGTCTCGAGCAGTCGCAGTAAGGCCTTAAAGGCCGATTGCTCGGTCCCCAGCGCAGCCTGGATATCGCCCATATGGTCGATGACAAAATCGCAGCGTAGCTTTTGCAGGCGCGGCGCGAGTTCGAGCAAATGAGCAGGGGCCAGCATCAGCTGGATGTGCCAGCCCAGGGCCGCCAGGCGTTCCGCGTAGTATTCGAGCTGCGCGAGCGGCAAGCCTCCCGGCTGCGTCGGAATGAAGCGCACGGCGCGAGCTCCAGCGCGATAAAGCTCGTCGAGTTCGCGATCGGTGATGGCGGGTGGAACGACGACGATTACGCGCGTCGGAATGTCCATCTCGCGCGCCGCATCGAGTTGCCGACGATTGTCGGTTCCGTAACTGCTCGGCTGGACCAGCACCGCGCGCGATAAGCCAAGTGTACGGTGCAAATGCAGATAGGACTCGACGGAAGCATCCGGCGGCGTGAAGCGGCGGTCGGCGACCAGCGGGTACTTCTTTTCCGGCCCGAAGATGTGGAAATGCGTGTCGGTCGCACCCGGCGGAGCCTTAAAGCGGGGCGGCCGCGGATTGGGATCGGCCGGCTGGCACCGCGGTAACATCGTCGCCTCAGAAGCCGTAGAGCGCCGCCGGGTTGTCGACCAAAATGCGGTTGCGCGTCGCCTCGTCTGGTACCCAATCGGCGAGAAGATCGAGCAGGTCGGTAGTGTTCGGCATCGGAGTCTTGATGAAGACGTGCGGCCAGTCGCTCGCCCACACCAGCCGGTCTGGGCGCGCCCCCACCAGTCGCGCCACATAAGGCTTAAGCTCGATATAGGGCGGCGCTTGCGCGGACAGGCGGTAGGCGCCGGATAATTTCACCCAGTGGCCCTGGCGCAGCAGGCGCAGGACCGCCTGGAACACCGGCTGATGGAGACCATCGCTCGGCTTGAACATGCCAATGTGGTCAATGACGGCGGGGCAGGCGAGCTTTTCCAGGCGCGGCGCGATCTCCAGGAGCTGCGGGCCTTTGGCCAGAAACTGGATGTGCCAGCCGAGCTCCTTGGCACGCGATGCCCAGTGTTCGAGCTCTGTGAGCGGCAGCCCGCCCGGATGCGCGAGCACATAGCGCAGGCCGCGCGCGCCTTGTTCATGCAGTGCCGCAAGCTCCTTGTCGGACGTGTCATGCCGGGCGACGATTACCGCGCGGGTGGGAATGCCGATCTCGCGGGCGCCTTCAAGCTGCGCGCGATTGTCCTCACCGTAGACGCTGGGCTGGATGACCACCGCCCGCTGAATGCCAAGCGTGTCGAACAATTGCCGCGCCATGGTTGGCGTAATGAGCTGCGGTGTGTATTCGCGTAAGGTTACTAGCGAATAGCGGTTTTGCGGCCCGAACAGATGAAAGTGCGTATCGGTCGCGCCATCAGGCATTTTAAAGCGCGGCTTGCGTGGATGCGGATCAGGGCCCTGACATAGTTCGGGAAAGTCGGTCATTCTTGTGGTTCTTTCAGCTATCCGCCGTTGTCGGCAGAGCACGCAAGAAATTGGCGCGGGCGGTCGCTGCCGCGAGCAGCAGGCCGTGATCATTGCCGGCGAGCACCATCCGCACGCCCATGCCGATATAACGGGCGGTCAATTCTTGCTCGTAGACGCCGCCCATCGCAAAAACTTTCTTGTGCCGGCGGCAGGCCTCACCGACCCGCCGATAGGCGTTCTGCACACGCTCATGATTAAGCTGACCGGCAATGCCCATCTCCAAGGCAAGATCGTTGGTGCCGATCAGTAACACATCGATTCCATCGACGGCGGCGATCGCCTCGGCGTTCTCGACGGCCTTTGGCGTCTCGATCATCGGGATGAGCAGAAGCTCCGCGTTGAGGATCCGCTGCATCTCTGGCGCCGGCGGCGCGCGGAAGGCAAATTGTGCCGGCGCTCCGCCGGTGCTGCGGCGGCCCATCGGATGGAATCGAAAGGCGCTGACCAGTTGCCGCGCCTCGTCCGCCGTATCGACATGCGGCACGACGATGCCCAAAGCGCCGTTATCCAGGGCGCGGGTGCCTTCGTCGACGGCGCCGCCGCAGACGCGCACAATCGGCGCGATGCCGGTGGGCAGCGCGGCAAGGCAGATTTGCGATATCTCCTGCGTAGAGATCGAACCGTGCTCCGAATCGATGAACAGCCAGTCATAGCCAGCAGCCTTAGCTAACATTGGCACGGCGGCGCCACGGAGATGGTGCACGCCGAATCCGAGCGTAAGCTGACCGCTGCGGATGCGTCGCAAAGCCTCAATTGCCAGCACTGTCATCGGATTCCCCTTTAGAGCAGCACCACTAAGCTCGCTATAATGCGGTGTCTCCCAACAAACGCGGGACGACGTGGGTGAACCAGGGCACAAAAGCCACGGCGAGGACGCCCAGGATCAGCACCGCGAGATAGGGCAACATTGTTTTGGCAGTGGATTCGACGTCGGCTTCCGACACGGCGCAGGAAATGTAAAAACAAATGCCGATCGGCGGGATGAAAATCCCGATACCCATCGCTAACAGCATCACCATTGCGTAGTGGATGCTGCCAATCCCCAGTTGGGCAGCGATCGGCAACAGCAGCGGTCCAAGGATGATCAGCACCGGCAGCCCCTCGAGCAGTGAGCCGATCGCGATCAGAATGACCAGAGATCCGATCAGGAACAGCGTCGGGCTGTCGCCGGCGAGGTGTAGCACCTTGATCAATAGGGCCGGCAGATTCGCCGCCGTCAAAGTCCAGGCAAACGACCCCGCGGAGGCGATAATAAACAGCACCATACCAGCGAGCAGGCCGCAGTCGACGGCGATGGTAAAAAAGGTACGCGCATCAATCGAACGATAGATCGCGACCGATAGTACAATGCCGTAAAACACCGCGACCGCGGACACCTCGGTCGGCGTCGCGTAGCCGAACTTGATACCGACTACCATGATCACTGGCATGATCAAGGGGAGGATCGCACCGGCGCTGGCCTTCAGCAGTTCGAGAGGAGTGGCCCGCGGCGCGCGCGGCGTATCGCGCCACCAAGCGAAGAAATAGATCGAAACCATCAGAAACAGTGCGATGACCGCCGCCGGCAGGAGGCCGGCAACGAACAACGTACCGATTGAAATCGGCGTGACCGATCCCAACACCAACATGGCGATGCTGGGCGGGATGGTTTCCGACATAGCGCCGGCCGCCGACAGTACCGAGGCCCCTTCCTCGGGACGATAACCCTGACGCTTGAGCTCGCGCCTCACCACCGAGCCGACCGCGACCACATCGGCTGCTTTGGAGCCGGAAATGCCGGACACGAGATAAATCGTGACCACCACTACTTGCAAAAGTCCGCCGCGCAAATGACCGACCAAGGCCATAGCGAAGCGCACCAGGCGCACACTGATGCCTCCCTTCTCCATGATCAGTCCGGCCCAGATGAAAAACGGCAGTGTGAGCAAAATGAAATGGCTGGTGCCATCAACGGTGTTCTGGGCGGCGGCGATGAGCGGTGCCGCATCGGTGAGCTGGAGGAAGAACAGCGACCCGAGCAGTAGCGAGAAGCTCACCGGCAGGCCGAGCAGCACAGTAATGAAGAACAGAGGCAGCATGATGCCGAGCGCCGTCGAATTGTTCAGCGCAAACGGCAACATTCCGACCACAACAAAGAGCAAGACAACCGTCGGGACGACCGTCAATACGACGCGCGGGGGATGATCGAAGGCGAGCCGCTCGGCGGCAAAAAGCACGATCAAGCCCAGTCCGACGTTGAACGGCAAGACGATCCAGGCGGTACTGATCTGCAGGATGGGCGTGAGCGCTGTGGCCGCCACTTCAAACAGGTCGAATGAGACGTAGAGCGTCACCAGGCCAATGCAAAGAATCAGCATGTCGACGCCAGCAGCGATGCCATCCTGGATCGCCAGCGGAAAGAATCGGGTGACGAACTGGATTGCGGTGTGATGCCGCGAGCGATACGCGAGCGCCCCGCCAAGAAACGCCAGCGTGGTTAGACAAAGCTTGGATGCCTCCTCTGACCACAGCAGTGATTGCGTGAACAGGAAGCGGATCGTGACATCGGTGAGGACGACGCTGAGTTCGCTCAGCAGTGCCACCACGACAATATAGCGAGCCGACGCGTCAATGCCGTCGAGTAGCCGACGGATACCAAGAGCTAGTCGCTCGCTGCGCCACACTATGCCGCGCCCCTGCACGGGCGCTGACGGCACCGTGGCGGCCGCGGTCGATAGCTGACCTTCGCTTGCAACATTCACGGGCGCTGTTCCGGCCTGCCGGATCAGGCGTTGTCAACTTGCTTGATCACCATATCGAAGAGTTCGGCACCAATGATGGGGCGGAACTCGTCGTACACGCTGTGCGTCTGCTTGCGGTAGGCGGCGCGATCAACGTCGACGAAGGTGAGTCCTTTCTCCTTGAGGAACGCGGTGGTCTCAGTAGTCTTCTCCGCCATTGTCTTGCGCCAGTCGGGCGTCATCTCCACGGCGGCGGCACGCAGGCCCTCTTGCAGATCCTTGGGCATGGAATCGAATTTGCGCTTACTAACCATCAGCACGCCGGAATTGTAGACGTGGTTGGTGAGATTGACGACCTTGACGACCTCGTAGTGCTTGGCGGCGGGTAGCGAAATGATTGGCGTTTCGATTGCCTCGATCGCTCGCTGCGACAGCGCCAGATAGATCTCGCTGAAGTCGATGGCGATTGGATTAGCGCTGAGGGCGCGATACATGGCCGCAAAAATCGATCCGGGCTGTACGCGGATTTTCAAGCCCTTCATGTCGGTCGGCTCCGGCACCTTGCGGTCGATAGTCGAAGTCACGCGCCAACCCCAATGGCCATAAGTGAGGGCGTAGATACCTTTTGACGGCATCAGACTGGCAAGTTGCTTGCCGACAGGGCCGTCGAGCACCTTTTCCGCGCTGGTAAGATCAGGGAATAGGAACGGCAGGTCCATAACCTGGAATTGCGGGAAGAGAGTGTCAATGAAGCCGGATGTGTGGGCGCAGAGATCAATGATGCCGGTCTGTAAGCCTGTGAGGATGTTGAGTTGGCTGCCGAGCTCGCCGGTGCCGTAGACCTGCACCTCGACGGCACCATTGGTCTTCTTTTTTACATCGTCAGCAAACCGCAACAGCACTTGATACAGGGGGTGGTTGCGGGTATCGGCCATGGTTAGTTTGAGAACATGTGCCGGCGCCTGCGCAAAACCTTCACGCGCAAGGTAGGGAAGGGCAAAAGTTTGAGTCGCGCCAATGGCTACCGTCTTGAGAAGCGTGCGTCGACTGATCATGCGATTCCTCCCGGCTGGTCTAGGTTTTCCACTTGGAAAAATTTTAGCTCGATTAATGGGCTAAACGCTATAGCTACAACGCCCGCGCGACGATTTTTGAGCTGGCAGAGAGATTGGCCGCAAACCGTGTTTGTGTTATTTCGTGCGTCCTCTATTCCTCAGGTGGGGGACGATATGGAAACGCTTGTCTTTCTTGTTTTTCTAATTTTCTTAGCAATTGTAGTCGTTGCCGCCGGGGTAAAGACCGTTCCCCAAGGTTATCAATGGACCATTGAGCGCTTTGGCCGGTATCGAGCAACACTTCTTCCTGGCCTAAACCTCATCATCCCGTTTATTGATCGTATCGGGCACAAAATAAACGTGCAGGAAACAGTGCTGGAGATCCCGAGCCAGTCCGTAATTACCAAAGACAACGCTTCGGTGACCGTCGACGGTATCGTGTTCTATCAGGTTTTGACGCCTGCGCAGGCAGCCTACCAGGTACAAAACCTAAACTTAGCCATCACCAATATGGCGATGACCAATATCCGAACAGCTATCGGCGCGCTCGACCTAGATGAGACATTGTCGAAGCGCGATGAAATCAATGACAGATTACTTCACGTTCTCGATGCTGCAACTCAGCCTTGGGGCACAAAAATCACACGTGTTGAACTCAAAGATATTCGTCCGCCAGACAATGTTGTCTCGTCGATGTCTCTGCAATTGACTGCGGAGCGCGAGAAGCGGGCTTCAATCCTCCAGGCCGAGGGCGTAAAACAGGCGGCGATTCTCAAAGCAGAGGGCGACAAACAATCACAGATACTCGCCGCCGAAGGTCGACTTGCGGCGGCTAATCGAGACGCTGAAGCGCGCGAACGACTTGCATTGGCCGAGGCTGAGGCGACCAAATCAGTTTCAAAGGCAGTCCAAGAAGGTAACGTACAGGCGCTCAACTATTTCGTCGCACAAAAATATGTCGATGCGCTGAACCAGATCGGTCATTCACCGAATGTTAAGCTGTTGCTTATGCCTGTCGAGATGGCCAGCGTGGTAGGGGCGTTGGCAGGAATTGCCGAACTCACAAAGAGCGCAACTGAAAAGTGATGCAAATTCCTTCGACCATAAGCCCTTGGGTTTGGGCCGTTCTTGCCGTCGCAATTGCTATATTGGAGTTGCACACGCCCGGCTCCTACCTGATCTGGATCGCTTGTGCCGCCGCGATCACGTCGTTAGCTGGTTTTCTCACGATTATATCGTTGTCGGGCCAGTTGACGATCTTTGCCGTATCGTGTGTCGCTACCTGCTTGATTGGTTTTTTCATTTACCGGCATTTTAGTGCGTTACGTGCTCCGACGTTAAATGTGCGCGATTTGGAATTGGTAGGCGCTATAGGCACTTCGGCGGAGCCCTTTCGAAACGGCCAGGGTAAGGCGCGCATTGGTGATACGGTTTGGCTTGCAGAGGCGAGTGATGACATGCCAGCGGGCACGCCGATCGTGGTGAATGCTGTGCGCGGGACCACCTTGCTGGTGACGCGAAAGACAAACGACAAACGCGCGTCAGCGAAATAACTGAGACCAGCATTAAATTCGTTTGAGAAGAGCGGCGCGACGCCACTCAATCTGCAGGCTCGCGCAACACCAAGTGCAGCCTCATGGCTGCTTGACCGAAGTCAACCGATTTTCACAATCGCCGTCGTACTGTCGTGAAGGGCATCGTGCCCCGCGCTCATTACCGAATTGGAGATCGGTCTACATGGCTGCCAATGTCCATCCGAAAAACATGCGAACGTGGATTGAAGAGTTGGAGCAGGCGGGGGAGCTTATCCGTATCGCCAAACCGGTAGACCCGCTCACGCAGATGGGCTCGCTACTATACCAATCGCGGGAGAAAGCGCTTTTTTTTGAGAATCTGCCACATGGTTGGCGCTCGCTCGGGCAGGCACCGGCAAACGTCCGGCATGCGGCTATTGCTTTCGGTACTACCCTCGATGCGATGGTGCCCACGATTGCCGAGCGAATGGGTACCTGTATTCCTCCGGTGATGGTGGGTGATGGCCCGGTCAAAGAGCTCAAACTAAACAAAGGCGAGTTCGATCTTACGCATCTTCCCGTGCACGTCGCCGGGCAACGCGACGGCGGACCAGTAATCGGATCGGGGTTGGTGGTGTCGAAAGATCCCGATACCGGACAGCGAAACTTGAGCTTTCACCGCCTTCAAATCAAAGGACCCAACAAGTCAGGCATTTTGCTATACCCGCGTCATACCTGGAAAAACTATCTAAAATACCAGGCACGAAACGAGCCAATGCCGGTCGCAATCTTCATCGGTCATTATCCACTTTACTACGCTGCAGCAGCGACCACGGCTGCCTACGGTCTTGATGAATTTGAGATCGCCGGTGGTTATCTCGGCGAGCCGGTGCGCTTGGTGAAGTGCGAGACGGTAGACCTCGAGGTACCAGCCGATGCGGAGATCGTTCTAGAGGGCCACATTCCACCGCATTACCGCGAAGAGGAGGGACCGTTCTCCGAGTTTCAGGACTATTACGTGACGGGGACTGGCAAGAATCCGATCGTCGAATACCAGCACATGACGCGCCGCCATGATGCCATCTTTAAGAATCTTCAAAACGGCTCGGAAATGGAGGGCTGCGTTTTCCATAAGATCCCAATGAGTGCGGCGATCTTCCGACGGCTCAAGGATGTCGGCGGCGGTCCAAACTTGCACAATGTGATGGTGCAACCTGGCGTGTTCGGGATCGTCGTGCAGATGACTCCCCGGGCTTATGGCGAAGCCAAGAATCTACTGCTTGCCGCGCTGTCGTCACCCTACCAGCATCCAAAAATCGCAATGGCGGTCGACGAAGATGTCGATATCTTTAACCCGGCCGAATTGATGTGGGCGCTCTCGACGCGTGTCGATCCGCAAAAAGACGTGAGTATCATCGCGGGAACGCATAATCACGCCATGGATGCGAGTTTGGCTGAGATCGGTGCGCCGGGGACGCCACTATGGCAACGTTACGGCTCGAAGATGCTGATCGATGCGACGATACCGCCTCCAGCCGATGCTGATGCTCGTGCGATGTTCGAGCGTATCCGGCCTCATAATCCTCAACTGCGACTCGAAGATTTTGCCGCAGAAAGTTCGCTACCATTGGTTCGTGCTCTTTCTCCCATGTTTTTCGGATCAAAGCTATTGGGGCGACGCTAATCACCGGAAATAGCAGCGACAGTGAATGGTGCGGATTGGTGAATGAATAACAGGTGGACCGAACGCCTAGGTGGTGCGGTCCACCTGGCGCTTTTGTGCAACTAATCAGCTGGGTTAGGGCTACGGAGGCGCGCCGGCGCGGCATCAAGCGAAAGACAAGAAAATTGGAAAGAAATTAGTTCAACACGGAGGCTGACATGGTGAGTCGGTGGCTATGCGCAATTGCCCTGCTGTCAGTAAGCTTTTTATCCCAATCGATGGCGCAGAGTTGGCCGACAAGGCCAATTCGGGCGATCGTTCCCTACAGCCCTGGCAGCGCCACCGATATCATTCCGCGTGCGGTATTTGCCAAAGTGCAAGAGCAATTGGGCCAGCCGATTATCGTAGAAAACCGGCCCGGTGGGTCCAGCACGATTGGCACCGCAGCGGTCGTCAAAGCTGAGCCCGATGGTTACACAATCTTGGTTGCGTCGTCGGCATATACCATCGTGCCTTCGACTGTTGCTAATCTTCCCTATGATCCGCTGCGTGATCTATCGAGCGTAATCCCGTTGGCCAATATGGCCAACGTCCTGGTGATTTCGCCACAAAAGGGGATCAAAACCGTCGGAGAATTCGTCGCAGCGGCGCGGGCACAGCATGGATCGTTGAACTACGTCACAATCGGGGAGGGCAGCGCGGCGCAACTGAATTCAGAAAGATTCCTTCGTGCAGCGGATTTCAAAGCGGAGCCAATCCCATATAAGGGGTCGCCAGCCGGGCTCACAGACGTCATGACCGGGCGGGTCGATTTTTATTTCAGTCCACTCTTGCCTGCCCTTCCGCTAATTCGCGATGGCAGGCTCACGGCGCTCGCCGTGAGCAGTTCGGAGCGATCACCCGATTTGCCAGATGTGCCGACGACTACCGAAGCAGGATTTCCAAACTCTGAATACAATTTCTGGTTTGGCGTGTTCGTGCCCGCCAAAACGCCGCGTGCCATTATTGAGCGACTGCACGAGGAGATTGCCAAAGCGCTGGGCGATGCGGACGTGAAGGAAAAGTTGGCAAAACTCGCCGTCCAGCCGATGCCCATGACGCCTGCCCAGTTTGACGAATATGTCCGCAAGGAGCTTGAGCAAAATGCGGCAATCGTAAAGGCCATCGGCATCAAGCCTCAATAATAAAAGGGAGAAGCAGCTGTCGGGCGCGTGCATATGGTGAACCAGCCGTATGGCGCCGCGACAGCGCTCGACGCGTCAGCCTCACATCGCTGGTTCATCAGCGATCTTGCAGGCTCTGTCACACAGCAATCCAAGTCTATTGTGTAAAGGAAATGCCGATGATCGTCGATTTTCAGCACCACTTCACGCCACGCGAATTGTTTAAAGAGGACCTGGGCGACAAGCTCATTGTTACTTTTGACGAGAGTGGCGCGCCGAGCTACACGTCACATAAATTGCTATATGATCTCGATGAACACATTGGAATGATGGATTTGGCCGGCATCGATGCCGCTTTCCTCACAAGCGCTGCAGGAATGTGCGCCAATCTCGATCGTTCGAAATTTATCAATGACAAGGCCAAGCAAGCCGAGCGCGACTACCCAGGGCGTTTTATTGGTGCCGCCCATGTCCATCCACTCGGCGGTCCAGACGCCTTTAAGGAGCTAGCGCGGTGCACGTACGAACATGGCTTTCCGGGTGTGGTAATCACGTCGGAAGTCGATGGACTATTCCTTGATGCCCCGGAGTTTGAATCATTTTGGACCGAAGTTGAGAAACTTGGGCTGTTTATTTTTGTTCACCCAGCGCTAAAGCTGAATTTCCCGCAGCAGTTCGATGCTTACGATACGGCGCGCTCCGTCGGACGAGAGTTTTCGCTAATCATGGCTACGATCCGCCTAATCAATAGTGGAGTTTTCGACCGGCATCCATCGCTCTTGGTGCACATGGCGCACCTCGGTGGCGGCATCGCTTCCATGCTTGGCCGCATCCGCAGCTATCAAGACAAGGACTTTTGGGGTTTGCGTGGAAACGCCAAGCATGGTCGAACTTCATTGAATGACTTCGATTATTACTTGCGCACGAAGTTCATGTTCGACACGGCCGGTTTCTGCGGAGCCATTGGTAGCATTAAGACAGCGTTAGTGGAGATTTCGGCCGAACGTCTGATCTTCGCCACTGACTATCCGCAAGAAATTCGCGGGCGCGAGGTGGTGCGCGATTTTGTGAACGACATGCGTAAATTAGGATCTGTCGGCGACAGGATTTTGTCTGGCAATGGCGATGTGCTGTTACGAAGAAGGGCTACGCGGTGATCCCATAACGCGCGTCTCACGCCGGCCGGGCGACCTAGCACAACAACTAAGTCGCCCGGCATTAGACAAAACATTCGAGGAACTGGACGGCTCTCAGACGAGCCTTAAATCACGCCTCGACTGCCGGATCGCGCGGTCATCCGATTTAGCATGCGCTGGCTCTGCTACGGTCTGCGTCTGCACCGACGCCGGCAATTGCAGAACCGTAGCGCGCTGTCCTTCGCACAGCTCCGTGACGCGGACGATTTTTCCATCGGGGAACTCCAGCGCGTCATGATGTGTGTCTGGCTTATCTACATTGATTTGTCTAAAGCGCGCGACCTTCTGTTTGAGACGGCGATGCCGCATGAAGGGGAATAATGCATAGCGCTTGACGTCGCTCTCGAATGCCAACTCGGTCCCCGGCCGCAGACAGACGGCCACGTCCGGACATCCGACCTCGGCGAAACCGCGCGTCAGCGAGTTCCGAAATCGAGTCGAAATTAGCTGGTCGCCCACGCGTGCCGGACGCGACGCGACATGGTGAAGGCTATAGTCGCACATGATCAAAAGCTCCCTGTTGCTGCGAACAGCCGGGAACATCCTTTGATCCAAGTGCCAGAGATCAGCTTGGGTCCGGGATCTCCCGGATGTCACGCGATCCTGTCGGGATGCTAGCGGTATTCCCAATTGCCGGGAAGCGGATATTTTGTGCTGAGCCGCCGCGGCGATAGGCATCGCCAGGCAATCAGGCGGCGCGTTTCCAATCGATCACGACGGCGATCCAAGCATGCTGCTCGAGATCGAGACGTAGCTTATACGGCGCCCAGCCCCTCTCGCGCAGCTGCATGGCCACGTCCGCCGCGTCGGCCGTTCCGGGCACGGTGAACCTGGCGCTGAGGCGCCCTTTCGGGGTATCAATATAGACACGGCGACGACGCTGGGACATCAGGTCCAAAAAATTGCTGTATCGCGCGCGCTCGGCGCCGTCGGCGACCGGTCGCAGCATAGCTGTCGAATATGAAGAGAACCGGCGTTGGGCAGTCCCGAGCCGCCTGTTGCGTATATGGGGTGGGCTAACAAAAATCCAAGACGTGAGGTGGGTTATCAAACCTGACGCGGCTCGGCGACAAAAAAGGCCGCCGCTGGGGGGTGCGGCGGCCTCAAAGGTGACAAGGGCTGGACGACAAGCCCTTGTCTGCTATGCGGCAGAGATAGTTCTGCAGGGAACTCATTCAAGGTGCGACACCACGCGGTGACGGCTTCTGAAAGCATGCCACCGATGATGATAAAGTGCCGATTGTATTTTCCGGCATGAACGCCGGCGAAACCCCATCTCCTGCCAAACGGTTGGGCTCAATCGCTCCTTCAATACCGAGATTTTACGTGCCAAGGCGAACCGCGGAACTTGTAAACGCCTTGTCGACCGGTTCTTGAATGATGTTCAGGACGAAGCCTGCGATAGTAGCAATGATGAGGGCGGAGATGCAGGCAACGAGGAAGGCCTTCATGTCTTGCGCCTCAGGCGTCACACTGGCGCTGACCGGTCACCGCCGTTCTCCAAATCCTCGTCGTTCCTTCGAAGTAGCCGGACAACAGCGTAAGCCACGAGGCCGACGAGCGGCGGGACGACTACCATGATCAGCAATTCGCCCATGACTAGACACCCTCTAGGGCGGGCGGAAGCTTAGGGCTGTTTGCGATTATGCGCCATGCCCCCAATGGGACGCGATGACGCGTGCTGCATTGCACAAATTCTCAAATTCTACTGCAATGCATCTTTCGCCGGTCGTTCGCCGATCTTCGCATTAATCGCGTTGTGGTGTAGCGCAGGGGCTACCCCATATTGAAGCAGCGACCCTTCGAGAAGCATCGAAGAAACGTTCCCGGGACGAATTGCTGGCTCCGCGATAGATCAGGCTGAGGAGTCGTATGTCTGACCACGCCACACTCCGCTAGTTGCCGGGCTGTGGCAGACAGCTTTGTGAACTCGCAAAATCCCAGCGTTCAGGCAAGACGCGCATTG
>Ga0207785_1000027_pt1 | contig 23925 bp, 22 predicted proteins | sample LuqExpMetageno74_FD_187831 | JGI IMG/M metagenome (GOLD analysis project Ga0207785, IMG submission 187831) | Tropical forest soil microbial communities from Luquillo Experimental Forest, Puerto Rico - Sample 74 (SPAdes) | ecosystem: Environmental > Terrestrial > Soil > Tropical forest ... | reverse complement strand
CGAGCATCACCGCTGAGAGTAGGAGTGGCGTTAATCCCGCAAGAAACAAGACAGCGGCTGAACGCCATCGAACCCGGTTCGGTTGTTTGAGCAACATCGGCATATCCAGTCCAGTCGGATCTCAACAGGGGAGAGGTCACCGAAGGGTTCGAACGTGCAGAACAGGCATCGAACAGCTTCCACCGGTTTTCCCCATTTTGTTGGGGGATGACACAGTTAATTATTTGTAAACAGTGCGGACTATGTACTTTGCATGGGGTTGTTTTTCAACTTTTTATGAAGTGCATCCTTTGGGCGATGATCCGATCCTTTTCACACGTTTGGTGGCGTTGACCAAAAGAAGGAATCAACATCGTAGGTCGTCGGCGTCGAAAGTCGGCGACCAAACCTTCCCATTCATTCTTATCCGTGCGTGCCCCGCGGCGCCGGAATCAGCTTGAGACTGCGTATTCCCTGCGCCCCTCTGATCAAGACACCTTCGATATCGGCGGTCGCCGACGGACCGGTCATCAGCACCGCGTATTTCGCGGTCATAAACCGCGAGTCTTTGTAGGCATGATGCAGATTGGGAACGATGTCAGCGGGATCGAGTAAAGCGACGAGATGTTGCGCGAGATAGCCCAACGCGATGACCCCGAGCTCGGCCTCGCTCAGCCAGATCGACCCCGTTTCGGCAACGGCAAACGCCGGCCGCACCACCGCAACATCGACGTCATCGAGTTCGGCCGGCAGCTTGATGTCTTGCAGATTCTTGGTGCCGTGAACCTCAGGCACAGCCGAACAGACGACCTTGGCCTCCGGGAACAGTTCGGCGACTTTCCCATTCAAATCGGTGCCGGGGACGTAATCGACAAACGTGCCGCCAAGCAGTTCAAAACCCACGCGGAAGCGAGCGAGTAAGGACGGCTCGTCGCGATCGAAGTTCGGCACCGGCGGCAGCGGGATGGCGATGCGCGGAGCATTGGCGCGGACCGCATCCAATATGACGTCCCGGCTCGTCTTCACCGCTTGCCCCTATTCTCGATGTACCATTGCCGGAACGTCTTGACCGGCGGCCGCGGAACCTCGCGCTGGCGTCCCCAGGGATTGAACCAGTTGTAGATGGCAAAGCGTGGCAGATCCTCTAGTGCCGTTTCGGTCGCCGCCAAGGCCGCCCGGTATAGTTTAGGATTGCCGAACAGCTTGCCAGCCGCCTTCATGGTTGCCTTCTTCACAAAGGGCAGCTGATTGCGCTCGGCGATGACGCGCCGCCATTTGTAGATCTGGTCATGGATGTTGATCTTGACCGGGCAGACGTTCGTGCAACTGCCATTGAGGGTCGAGGCAAAGGGGAGATTGCTGTATTTGCGGATATCGAAGGTCGGATCGATGATCACGCCGATCGGACCCGAATAGGTCGCGCCATAGCTCAAGCCGCCGCTGCGTCGATAGACCGGACAGGTGTTCATGCACGCCCCGCAGCGGATGCATTTGAGCGAGTACCAAAAATCGTCCATCCCAAGCCGCTCCGAGCGACCGTGATCGACCAGCACGATGTGCAGCTCGGCGCCTTGCCGTGGCGCGCGGAAATGCGACGTGTATTGGGTGATCGGCGAACCGAGCGCGCTGCGCGACAGAAGCCGGATGAATACACCCAGATGTTCGACCTTGGGGATCAGCTTCTCGATGCCGATCGAGGCGATGTGCAATTTGGGGAGGCTGGCGCTGAGGTCTGCGTTGCCCTCATTGGTGCACACGACGAAGCCGCCGGTTTCGGCAATCGCGAAATTAGCGCCGGTCATGCCGGCGTCGGCGCGCAGGAAATAGGGTCGCGTAGTCCGACGCTGGCTTTCGGCAAGGTAGTTTACGTCCTCGTTGCCGGGCTCGGTGCCAAGCGTCCGCGCGAACACGGCCGAAACATCGCCGCGCAATTTATGCACCGCCGGAACAACGATATGGCTCGGCGGTTCGTCGTCGAGCTGCTGGATGCGCTCGCCGAGATCGGTCTCGATCACCTCGATGCCGCGTCTTTCGAGGAACGGGCGCATGTCGCATTCCTCGGTAAGCATTGACTTGCTTTTGACCAGCGTCTTGGCCTCCACCGCGGCGAGGATTTCGTAGACAATTTGATTATGCTCGGCGGCGTCGCGCGCCCAATGCACCTTGACGCCGTTCTTGACTGCGTTGCGCTCGAACTCCTCAAGGTAATCGGCAAGATGCGTCAGCGTATGTTCCTTGATATCAGAGGCAAGCTGGCGCAGTTGCTCCCATTCCGGGATGGCGTACGCCTCGCGGTCGCGCTTCTTGCGCAGATCCCAGAGCCGGGCATCATGGAACGCCTCGTGTTTTTCGCTGGCGATGAAGCGCGAGGCCGCCTCGGCATGATCGAGCCGGGTCATGCGCGCGCTCCATTGAGGACCTGAGCGATGTGAATGAACTTAATATCGACACCCATGCGCTCGGCGCACCCCTTTTGATGCATCAGGCAGGACGAGTCAGCCGACACAATATATTCAGCGCCAGCGCGCAGGTGATCGTTGACCTTGTCGTAACCCATCTTGGCGGACACCGGCTCCTCGAACACCGCGAACGTGCCGCCAAAGCCGCAACATTCATCGGGCCGCGCTGGAGTTACGAACTCGATGCCCTTGACCTTGCGCAGCAGGTCGAGGGGCTTGGAGAAGAACGGCTCGTCGATTTCCGAGGCGGATGCGGTACGCAGGGCCCGCAACGTCGAGCAAGTGTTGTGCAGCCCCACCTTGTGCGGGAACTCGGCCCAAGGGAATTCGTTGACCTTGAGAATGTCATGAAGAAATTCGACGAGCTCGAAGACGGCTCCGCGCACCTTTTTGACTTCGGTTGTTTGCGGGATAGCATCGAAATGCGAACGAACATGATGCGTGCAACTGCCGGACGGCGTGACGACGTAATCGAATTCCTTGAAATTCTCGACAAATAATTTCTCGGCCGGCGCCGCATCCTCCTGGCAGCCGCTATTGGCCATCGGCTGCCCGCAGCAGGTCTGATCAAGCGGATACGATACATCGAGGCCGCAGCGTTCGAGAAGTTCGAGCGTCGCGACGCCGACCTCGGGAAAGAAGCCGTCGATGTAGCACGGAATGAACAGCCCCACCCTCATTCGATAAATTCCCTCAAAGGCTGCGGCCTAATGCTAAGACCTCTGGTCCACGGATCAGCATCCTCAAATGAGGGCGCGGATTCAAGAAGGTGCAGTTCCGTGTTGAAGCCGCCGCCCGAAATGCCGCAGTGCAGTATTGAAGTGGAGCAAACGCATCGACGGCGATCAAGCCAGCAGGTGCAAATAAAAGAAGCTCGGGCAAGCGACCCGAGCTTCGGTAGGTTCTTACAATTACCGCTTAGTCAGAGTGTCTTTGTACTTAGGCGGCCTTACGAAACACGCCGGCAAAGCCTTCTTTGACCGGTTCTGTCGTCTTAATAACGATCTTTTGTGCCGCCTCAGTGAGGCCCTTGGTCTGCTCGGTCATTGCGTCGAACTGCTTACGCACATAACCAGTGTAAAGTTCGACCGCCTCGGAGTACGACTTGGCCGTCAGCAACTGGCCCAACAAATCAAACGTGAGGTTGCTGTTGGCCCGAGCCGCATCGATAACCTTTAAACCGAAATTGCGGGTTCCCTCAGTACCTGACGCATACACCTCAGCAAGCCGGTCATTAGCCTCTTCGGCAGCCGCCTTAAACTTATCGTACCCGTCCTTGACCTGCGCGATGCCCTTCTCCGCAAATTCACGGTAAGCTTCTGGCACTTCGACCTTCGGCAGGTCGAACTTAAGCAATTCGAATTTCGGCATTTCCACGCTCATGACACCCTTCCTTTGTTAGGAGGACAGTTTTGCCCCTCGGCACCGGTGTCCTCGGCTCGCCGGTCACGTGCTTTTTCAAAGGGTCTCCCCTTTGGCTGAATTTTGCATAGCACACTTTATTGTGCAGTGCAATATATTTCTTGACGATGAACCTGTAAGCTGAACAACTCGCCCGACCAAATCAGTCATTCTTGGTTAAAATGCTCGTGTTTTCATATACTTATTTTGATCGTAAAATAATCAGTGACCCTATTCGTCTGCTGGAAGGACAGGTATACCTTTTTTGCAGTGCAACAATACTACCAAGGAGCCGCCCGATTGATACGGGCATCAGGCATCGCGCTAGGCGCAGTTCGCGCCACTTATTTCGACGCCATCGATAGGCCATCACAAAACCCAGCATTTGGTTCGCCGTGGCTCCGTGGCGTAACCGGCGGCATAAGGCAGTAAATTGGGGCATCATTTCCAAATCCGAAATCAGGAGAATGTGAAATGATGCTTATTCGTTACATCCTGTTGATGAGCGGTTTGCTGCTCACAGCCTGTACTGGAGCGGCTTTAGCGCAATCAGGCGCGCAAAGCACGAAGCCCATGGTGACGCTCCAAATGCCCGCGCTCCCGGACCCTGTTCCGGTTTCGGTTAAAGCTCCGACCACAGCACTGCTGGTCTTCGATATCGTCGATCCAATTTGCACGACGCAGCCGAAATGTATGGCAACGATGGTCCCGGCCATCACTTCGCTTCTGGCAAAGGCGAGAAGCGCTGGTATGCTCGTACTGTACGGCACGCGGGGATCGACACTTTCAAAGTGGCTCACGCAAGTCGCTCCGGCCCCAGGTGACCAGGTAATCCAGTCTTATGCCCAGGACCGCTTCTACAACACGGACTTGGACAAGATCCTGAAGGACAAGGGCATCACGACGCTGATTCTCACGGGCTGGAAAGTCAGCGGGTCGGTTGTCTATACTTCAGTGGGGGCCACAGCGCGGGGTTACACCGTCGTCGTGCCCGTAGATGCCAGCTTGGCCACCACGGACTACGAAACGACCATCGGTCTCTTCCAAATTCTGACTCAGTTTGATGCGAACATCACAAATGAGCCGTTGAAGGCGAAAGCCTCGACCTTAAGCCGCACTGATATGATCACAATTCAATGACTCGCCGCGGCGAGAACACCGGCGAATTTGTCAGCTTCGAAGTCAACATCCTGCAGCGAAGTCGGAGAACGTGGAGCAGCAACCGCAGCTTCACGTTCTCCTACTCTCTTTACTGCTCGAGATAGCGAGCCGGCGGATAGTCGCGCGAATACACCGGATTTTTCAAAAACTCCTTCGGATCATAAGTCCAGAATTGGCTTACATTCGGGTAGGTCTTGATAATTGAATTGACCAAACGTCCATCTACCCTTGTCACCTTGCGAATGTAGACGTTACCAACCACGTTTCCGTATTCGTCGAAGGACACGGGCCCCCTGCAAGTGTCAGCCTTGATGTTGCGCAGCGCCTTCATCAAGACGTTTTTGTCATCGATCTTTCCATTGAGCGACTTCACCGCTGTTTCGAGCACCGCACCGTTCGTGTAAGTTGCCGCAGCATAGAAGCCGGGATCGTACGAATATTTCTTTCTAAAGGCAGGAGCGAATGCTCTATTAATCGGATTATCGAGCTCGGCCGAATACCAGCAGGTCGTAATCGTGCCCAGAGCCTCATCTCCCATGTTTCGTAGCACGGCCTCGTCCAGATGCGTCATGCCTCCCACGATCGGAAGTTTGTCCTTGAGGCCGTATTCGACGAACTGTCGCGTAAAGCGGAAGCCGTTCGTTCCTTCAAATGCAGAAAAAATCGCGTCCGCATTGGTTTTCAGCTGAGCGATGAATGTCGAGTAATCCGGCGCGACCAAAGTGGGCCAGAGCTTCTGAATTATCTTGCCGCCATTGTCCTCGAATACGCGCTGGAAACCAGCGCACATTTCCTGTCCATACGCCGTGTCGCTGGCAATTGTGATCATTCGCTTATAGCCAAGTTCCTTGGCGCAATAGTCGGCCAATGGCTGCGCGCATTGCGAAGAGGTCGAGGTCGCACGAACGAACCACGGGATGGCCTGCCGCTGCGTCATGTCCTCGGCGGCGGCAACTGACAATGTCGGGATCTCTTTCTCCTTAATATAATCCTGAATGGCTAGCGCTTCGAAGGCAGCAAGGGGGCCGATATAACAATGCACGCGGTCCTTCTCGACCAACTCCAGTGCTTTCGAGCGTGTAGTAGTTGGGTTGGAAGCGCAGTCCACCGATATTAAGTTTACCTTCCTCCCGGCCACGGTGTAGTTGCGTTCTTCAAAAAACATCATCATGCCGCGCTCCATGTCGATGCCACCGGAGGCGACTGGCCCAGTTTTGTCGGCAAGTAATCCGACGCGGATTTCCTCACTGCTTTGCGCCTTAACATAGGGAGAGCTTAACGCGGCGACACCAAAGCCAGCCGCTCCTTGCACAAAACGCCGTCGTGAAACATGCATAGCTTCCTCCGTTCTTTGCTTATTTGTGTTGAGTGTGATGATCTCTTTAGTTGTTACGCGTTTTGAAAAACCCCGAGATGTTGAATGATCATGTTTGGGTTGTTGCGCACATCCTCGACTGAGCCGTCGAAGACGCACCGTCCAATGTTAAGAATGACGACATGATCCGATACATCGAGCGCTAGGTTGCTATTCTGCTCTACCAGGATAATAGACTGCCCCCAGTCCTTTAACTTCCTAATGGTGCGTCCAACCTCAGCAACGATCAAGGGAGCCAGGCCTTCCGAGGGCTCATCAAGTAGAAGTACGCGCGGATTGCTTACCAGAGCACGGGCGATCGCCAGCATCTGCTGCTCGCCTCCGGAAAGCGAGCCTGCGACCTGCCGCTGACGTTCTCCAAGCGCGGGAAATAGCTCAAAAATTCGGTTCAGCGTCCAGGGGGTGTCGGTGGATTTTTCACGCTGTCGCGCAATGATGAGATTCTCACGCACGCTGAGAGAGGCAAATATTCGCCGGCCTTGCGGTACAAGCCCTATGCCCAACTGAGAAATTGACTCCGGTGGTAACCCGCTGATCTCAGTTCCGAAGAGTTCAATTCTGCCACGCCGCACCGGCAAGAATCCGATAATGCTCGAGATACAAGTAGTCTTCCCAGCGCCATTGCGGCCGAGAAGCGCGAGTACTCGGCCCTCCTCAAGTGCAAAGGTGACGTCATGTAGGACATGGCTGTCGCCATAATAGGTATTTATGTTTGAGACCTTTAGCGCTTCAGTGGCCAAGATAGACCTCCCTCGCGCGTTGGTCTGAAATCACCTCCTGACGAGTCCCTTCGACGATGATTTTTCCGTAATGAAGAAGTGTAATGCTCTCCGCGAGATCGAGCGCGGTATCCATATCATGCTCAATCATCAGAATGGTGGTTTCTCGCGGAATGCTCGCGACCAGCGACTTAATACTTTTTCTCTCTGCTGAGGAAAGTCCAGCCAACGGCTCGTCCAACAGCAATAATTTTGGTTTCTGCGCTAGCGCCATTGCAATCTCAACGCGGCGCTTTTCTCCGTAGGCAATTTCCGCGATTGGACGATCGGCAAGATGCTCCAGACCGACAAGACTTAGCACTCGGCGCGCTTCGTCGTGAATGTCCTTCGAGGTCGGTCGGAAAATGTTCCATCGCGAGCTGCGCAACGCGAGTAAGCCAAGCGTTACGTTGTGTTCAAGTGTATCATGCGGAAAAAGTGTAATGATCTGATAAGTCCTCGACATCCCGCGATGCGCGCGCTGATGCGTAGGTAGATTCGTAACGTCTTCTCCGAACAACCTTATCCGTCCGGAATCCGGTGGTCGATCGCCCGTTATCAAATTGAAAATAGTTGTCTTGCCAGCACCGTTGGGGCCGAGCAGAAGACGACGCTCGCCGGGGCGCACCTTAATTGAGACATCCTGAGTCGCCGGAAGACCGCCAAACTGTTTACAGAGACCAATCGTTTCGAGCGCATAAACATTTGAAGCGTTCATTTCCGCGCTCTCCACATCGCTTGCAACCTGTGGAGTCCTGGAACGATGCCATCGGGCATTACAACGACTATAATCAGGAAGACAAAGCCAAGCAGCATATTCCAGCGTTCGAGATAGGAAGAAACGTAATTCTTCAGAAATGTGACCAAGGCGGCACCGATGATAGGACCAACGAGTGTGCCTGAGCCGCCGGCGATTACACCTAAGATTCCTTCTGCCGATGTCGTGATCGACAGTGATGTCGGGTGGATGTATTTATTGTAGTAGACGTACAGCAGCCCAGCGATGCCGCCCCAGAAGCCGGCATAAATAAAGGTGATCCAGCGGATCATCCACACATTGTAACCGAGCGCCGACATTCGTCGGCTCTGGTCGCGCGTACCAGTTACGGAATCGCCGAAAGCTGAACGCACAAAAATCGCGATTAAGATAAATGAAACAAGGGTAACAATTAAAGCGAACCAGTAGAACGACGCTGCACTATCGATGGAAATCCCGAGGGGTTGTGGCCGACTTAATCGAGTCATGCCGTTGTCCCCATTGGTAACTGAAACCCACCGATAAGCTAATCCCCAGAGCACCTGCGACAGCGCGAGCGTGATCATCAGGAAGCCAAGTCCGGATGCGCGCAGGGCAATCAGCCCGAAACCCGCGGCAACGAGGATCGTACCTAAAATTGACAGCAAGGCCGCTGACCCGTGTCCGAGGCCGGCACGCGTTGTGAGCCAGGCGGACAGATAGGCAGCAAGACCAAGAAAAGCCGCCTGTCCCAGCGATGTCAGACCGGCATAACCGACCAAAAGATTGAAGCTGAGCGCAAATACCGCCGCGATCATGATCTGACTGCCGAGGTTAATGTAGAAATCGCCCGCAAAAACCGGCAGCAGCGCGAAAAGACCAGCTACGAGAACGGATAGGAAAGCGATCCGTTTCATGCAGGACGTCTCCCAAACAATCCCTGCGGTCTGAAAGCGATGACAATAATCATCGGGAGGAACAGGATGACGTAAGCGAGATCCGGGAACAGCGCGGATCCGAAGGTGTAAATGAACCCGATCAGAAAACTGCCAATAAAAGCGCCAACCAAGCTCCCTACGCCGCCCAAGATGACCACAATGAGCGCGAGTGGAAGCATGTCTGCGTCAAGGCCGGGATAGGCGGAGAGAATAGGTCCGCCAAGCACCCCGCCCATTCCTGCGATACCGGCCCCGAGACAAAAAACTGCGGTGAATAACCGTGAAATCCTGATGCCAACCGCACGCGTCATCTGCATGTCGTCAACGCCGGCGCGAATCATGGCGCCGAGCCGGGTCCAATCCAGCAGCGCGTAAAGTGCAACAGCTGCGACCACAGCAAGTCCTACCAGCACTAGGCGATAGGTTGGAAATGCAAAGCCAAACAAAAATGTCGGCGCACGCATGAGCGCGGGCGTGGACACGGGGATTGGATCACCTCCCCAAACCACGAGACACGCGTCCGAGATGATGAACGAAATGCCCAGCGTTACCAGAACTTGGCCGAGAGGCTTCTCGCTGAGGCGGCGCAGAACAAGACGCTCCAACACGCCCCCGATTGCCGCGACGGCTAGACCACTGCCAATCGCGGCGATCCAAAAATTTAGCCAGGGATATGACCGGAGCGCGCTAGCGCCAAAATAAGCGCCAAGCATAAAAAACGCGCCATGTGTCAAATTGGCGATCCGCATCAAGCCGAAGATCAGCGAAAAACCTGAGGCCAATAGAAACAAAAGGCCGCCCAACGCCAGGCTATTAAGACTCTGGATGATCCAGAACTGCATTGTTCAATTCTCATCCGGGCAAAGGATGAAGAAACCGTCGAGACGACAAATGAATTTGCTCTGGGATACTGGCGCTAGTGTCGTCTGTGCTCGGTGCGTTCCGCCGAGTGTCCATACCGCAACCAGACGAGTTATTGGCAAGCCCCCTCCCCGCACCCCAAGAAGCTTCAAAGGTTGACTTTGTGCATGGCGAACCGGTCACAGACCATACCTGATTGGATTTTTAGCCGATCTTGCGCGCGCCAGCCCACTCAATTTTGCAGCTGAGAAGAACGATCCTGTCAGTTGATCACAGACAGAAAGCTCGAATAGGCTCAATTAGCGTAAGGGTTGGTGGTAATTCAGCACACCTCCTTTGATCTCCAAAACCGAAGAGGCATTCATGCGAGCCGCCGTTGGTTTTAGCCTATCAGCACATGGCGCAACGATGCCGGTCATCGGCTTTGGCACGATGGAATTGCCAGAACGGCCCGCCGAGTTGGTGGCTGCCGCCATCAACGTGGGCTATCGACATATCGACACGGCTCGCAAGTACGGTACCGAAGCCTATGTAGGCGAAGGCATAAGAACTTCTGGAATCGCACGAGGGGAGCTGTTTGTTACCACGAAAGTGACCGAGCTTGACGCGCGTGAAGCCGATTTGATGCGCTCAGTCGAAACAAGTCTCTCCACACTGCAGCTCGACTATGTAGACCTTTTACTCGTCCACTGGCCGCAACCGAAGGTTCCTTTTTCAGTAACACTAGGTGCCTTAGCGAAAGCCAAGCGGCTCGGCCTAACCCGCCATATTGGCGTCTCGAACTTTACTCTCGCAATGCTTGATGAGGCGGTCGCCGTCTGTCCAGAGCCGTTGATTACCAATCAAGTCGAATATCATGCCTATCTGCCGCAGGATCGCATGCTCGCAGCGCTGAAAAAATATGGAATGATTCTGACCGCCTATTGCCCGCTCGCGCGTGGAAAGCTGCTCCAGGATCCAGTTCTGCGTGAAATCGGAGAGGCTCACGGCAAAACCATTGCGCAAATTGCGCTGCGCTGGCTCGTGCAACAGCCAATGGTGGCAGCAGTACCGCGTGCACTTACCGAAGGCTCCATCGAAGAAAATCTGAACGTTTTTGATTTCGCGCTGTCAGACCAAGAAATGCAAAGAATTTCTCTCCTCCGGAAGAACCGGATGCGCATTGCCGATCCGCCGGAACGCGCCCCGAAATGGGACTTCGAACCTGTCTAGGGTCAATTACACCGGAGCAAAGGTTCGACATGGCCTCGATCAAACTCAGCGCACCGGCTGCGTTCTCCTTCGACCCGGCATGCCTGTATCTCTTGGGTCCGGACGATAAGTGCATTGGCGCAAACCCATAGGATGTTTTCCAGACCAATCAGACCAATTTCCGCTATCCGTTCAAATCAGAAACACGTCGAGGAACCCATGGATTACAGAGAAAAAAGCGAAATCCGCGATGGCATGCGGATCGACTGGGACATGCCGATCAAAATGGATGACGGCATCGTGCTCCGCTGCGACATCTACCGGCCAGTCGCCGAGGGCAAGTACCCGGTGATCATGACCTACGGGCCGTACGGCAAATGGCTGCACTTCGCCGACCTGTACACTGATCAGTGGCAGCGCATGTGCGCCGATCAGCCGGACGTACCGACCAACTCGACCAACAAGTATCAATGTTGGGAAGTGGTCGACCCCGAGAAATGGGTGCCGGATGGCTACGTCTGCATCCGCGTCGACAGCCGCGGCGCCGGCCGCTCGCCGGGTGTCATCGACATTTGGTCGCTGCGCGAGGCACAAGACCTGGCGCAATGTGTCGATTGGGCCGGTGTACAGCCCTGGTCGAATGGTAAGGTCGGTTTGAACGGCATCTCCTATTACGCAGAAAACCAATGGCAGACTGCGGCGCTGCAGCCCAAACATCTCGCGGCGATCTGCACCTGGGAAGGCGCGGCCGATTTCTACCGCGACATGGCACACCACGGAGGCATCTTCTGCCGCGGCTTCGTGCAGGACTGGTCGAAGGCGCAGGTCTACACCGTGCAGAACGGACGCGGCACGCGCGGCTTCAAGAGCCGCATGACCGGCGATTGGGTATCCGGCCCCGAGACCTTGTCGGAGGAGCAGCTCGGCAAGAACCGCCGCGACTTTTACGAAGATTGCATCTCGCGCAAGCTTGACACCGACGAATATTGGCAGTCGCGCATGCCGGATTGGAGCAAGGTCAAGACGCCGCTGCTCTCATCCGCAAATTGGGGCGGCCAAGGCCTGCATCCACGCGGCAATTTCGAAGGCTTCGTGCGTTCGGCCTCGGAGCACAAGTGGCTCGAATGCCACGGCATCGAGCACTGGACCCATTTCTACACCAACTACGGTTTGGGGCTGCAGAAGAAGTTCTTCGGCTATTTCCTTAAGGACGAGAATACCGGCTGGAGAAAGCAACCCAAAGTGCTGCTGCAGGTACGCCACCCCGGCGAGAAATTCGTCGAGCGGCATGAGAACGAATGGCCGCTCGCGCGCACGGAATGGACCAAGTTCTACGTTCACCCTGACGACTTGACGATGTCGAACACGCCGCAGAAGGCGGCGAGTTCGGTCACCTATGCCGGCTTTGGCGATGGCGTCACATTCCTCACTGAGCCGCTCGAACGAGAGGTGGAAATCACCGGTCCCATCGCCGCGAAGCTTTGGGTTTCATCGGTTACCGAAGACGCCGATCTGTTCCTAGTCGTGCGCGCCTTCACGCCCGACCTCAAGGAAGTGACCTTCCAGGGCGCGCTCGATCCGCACACGCCTATAGCCCAGGGCTGGCTGCGCTGCTCGCACCGCAAGCTCGATCCCAAGCTCACGCTGCCCTACCGGCCGTATCATACCCACGACGAGGAGCAGAAGCTTAAGCCGGGCCAAGTGTACGAGGTCGACGTCGAGGTTTGGCCAACCTGCATCGTGCTGCCCAAGGGCTACCGTCTTGCTCTCTCGGTGCGCGGACGCGATTACGTCTACCCCGGCGAGCCGGGCGAAGGCCTGGAGACCCTGGGCAAGGTGTGGACCGGCTGCGCCGTGTTCACGCACGATGATCCGCGCGACCGTCCGCCCGCAGTCTTCGGCGGCGACGTCACTCTGCACGCAGGTCCGAACCGGCAAGCGCACGTGCTACTGCCCGTCATCCCTAAGAAATAGTCAGAACGAGTTTTTTGGAGTGAGCGATCATGAGCTATCGCGAGGTCAGTGAAGTGCGGGACGGCATGCGCATCGATTGGGACATGCCGATCACTATGGATGACGGGCTGGTGCTGCGCTGCGACGTGTTCCGGCCGATCGCGAAAGGCCGCTATCCCGTGATCTTGAGCCACGGCCCTTACGGCAAGTGGCTGCACTTCGAGGACGGTTATAAGACCGCATGGAAGCGCATGGAGCAGAAGCACCCCGATGTCATGGCGGGCTCGAGCAATAAGTATCAAAGCTGGGAAGTCTGCGACCCCGAGAAGTGGGTACCCGACGGCTACGTCTGCGTGCGCGTAGACTCGCGCGGCTGCGGCCGTTCACCGGGCTATGTCGAACATTGGTCGCCGCGCGAAACACAGGATTTCTACAATTGCATCGAATGGGCCGGCGTGCAGCCGTGGTCGAACGGCAAAGTCGGCTTAAGTGGCATCTCCTACTACGCCATCAATCAATGGCAGGTGGCGAGCATGCAGCCGAAGCATCTTGCCGCGATTTGTGTGTGGGAAGGTTTTGCTGACTTCTACCGCGAGCTCAGCCACAACGGCGGTATCTACAATACATTTGCGCAGAACTGGTACGACATGCAGGTCAAGACCGTGCAGCACGGGGTCGGCACGCGCGGGCACCGCAGCCGCATGAACGGCGACTGGGTGTCGGGACCCGAAACGCTCACCGATGAAGAGATGGGCGCTAACCGGTATGACCTCGGAAAGACCTATTTCGCGCATCCGCTCGACGACGACTTCTACAAGGCGATGCTGCCGGACTGGTCGAAAGTAAAAGTGCCGCTGCTCTCGGCGGCCAACTGGGGGGGCCAGCCGCTGCATCCGCGCGGCAACTTTGAAGGCTTCTTCCGATCGGCTTCCAAACAGAAATGGCTCGAAGTGCACGGCATCGAGCATTGGACGCATTACTACACAGATTATGGCGTCAATCTGCAGAAGAAGTTCTTTGGTTATTTCCTCAAACGAGAAAGGAACGGCTGGGACAAGCAGCCGCGGGTCCAACTCAACATTCGCCATCCGGGCGAAAAGTTCGTCATCCGCCATGAGAGCGATTGGCCACTGCCGCAGACGCAATGGACGAAGTTTCATCTGGCAACAGAGGCGCAGAAGCTAACGACCGCGGCGCCGAACGGCTCAGCCACCGTGATATTCGACGCGATGGGTGACGGAGTGACGTTCCTGACCGATCCGATGCGAGAGGCGACGGAGATCACCGGGCCGGTCGCCGCCAAGCTGCACGTGTCATCGAGCACTGCGGACGCAGATATTTTCTTGGTGCTGCGGGTGTTCTCCCCCGATATGAAGGAGGTCGTATTCCAAGGTGCGCTCGATCCGCACACGTCGATTGGGCAAGGCTGGCTGCGCGCATCGCATCGCAAGCTCGATCGGAAACTCACCTTGCCCTTCCGGCCTTATCACAGTCACGACGAGAAGCAGCCACTCAAGCCCGGACAGGTCTACGAACTCGATATCGAAATCATTCCGACCTGCATCGTCGTACCGAAAGGCTACCGTGTCGGATTGAGCATACGCGGTCGCGACTACGTCTATCCGGGCGGTTCCGGCGGCAGGCTTTCCAACATGAAGAACGAATTCACCGGCAATGGGCCCTTCCTACACGATGACCCGCGCGACCGCCCCCCTGATATTTACGGCGGCCGCACGACGCTTCATCTCGGCGGGGAGCGTGAAAATTTCTTGCTGCTCCCGATTATCCCGGCCGGGCCGGCGGCAAAATCAAGGTCGGCGTCAAAGCGCATAAGTAAAGCAAAGAAGCCCCGCTGAACGTCAGCCGCGGTCCAAGTAGCGCTTGTCCAGCATCACGTGGATGCCCTTGTTGCCGTTGACGACCTGCGTAACACGCAGGTCGGCAACAAGGCTGAGCAACGCATAGGCCTGATAGCGGTCGAGTCCCGTCCTCGCGCAAACCAGGTCGATCATTTGCCGCAAGGCAATGACCACACAATCGTCGAGATCGGGGTCGAAGGCCATGGTGATCATGTGGGTGGGCGTTTCGGCAAGCGGCCATTCGAGGCGCATGTCGTCGCGCACCGTAAGCCGGAATGTGCCCACCAGGCCCGTCTCGATCGCAGTGACGCAAACTTCGCCGTCGCCTTGCGCTCCGTGCCCGTCACCGACGGAGAACAGCGCACCATCGGCGAAGATCGGCAGATACAAGCTCGTGCCGGCAACCAGCTCCTTGTTGTCGAGATTGCCGCCATTTCGGCGGGGCGGCGGGGTCGGTATTCGGCCCCACTCGGCCGGAGGCGCCACCGCCATCACCCCGAAGAACGGCCTTAAGGGAATCTCCTGGCCCCAAGGCAGGCGCCCCGTCATCGCGGCCCGATCGAGTGAAATATAGATCGGCCGGTAGTCCGGAAAATCATCCGGCAATGCACCGACAAGCGGCCGGATGACATTGTAACCCCAGTCGTAATGCAGATCGATGGTTTCGATATCGACTTGCAGCGTGTGCCCCGCCTTTGCACCGCGCACCGCAACCGGGCCGGTGCACATGTGGCCGAAGAAGCGCTGCGGCCCGTTGGCCGCGTGAATGGCGGGCAATGCCGGCGGGATCTCGAACGGCGGCGGCGGCAGCAGTTCGGGACTGCCTGAGACCGACGAAATCGTTACGCGCTCGCCGCTGTCGATGGTGAGAACCGCAGGCAGTTTGGCATCGAAGAATCCCCAGTGCACGGTCGAGGGGCCGGCGTCAACGCGGGGAATATTGTGCGACTTATGCAATCGATATAACTCCAAGATGATGCGGCGGTGAGATCAGCAACACTAGCGAAGTTTCATGACAACGTCAGCCGACGACTCGCCTAGAATGGATATGCAGCTCTGGCGTACCGGCTACGACACCAGCAACGGGTTTCGCCAGTTTTACCGCGAGTGGCTGCCACGCGCCTCGCCCTATCTGCCAGTTCTCGCGTTGCACGGCTCGCTCACGCAGAGCGGCATGTGGATTGTGCCCGCGGAAATGGCAGGCTCGATTCACCTGCTGTGCCCGGACCAACGTGGCTTTGGCCGAAGCGAAGATCCGGACGGTGATTCCTGTGCAGAGTTTGCCGCGGACGCAGTAGCGGTGGCGCACACTTTGTTGCCGGACCGCTACGTGGTCATGGGCCACTCGTTCGCCTGCTCGATTGCGCTGGAGGTGGCACAGCTCTCTCCCTCTCAGATAGCCTCGGTCGTCTTGGTGGATCCTGTCATCCCTATGGGAACTCGGCCGAGCGCGCCGTCCCTTCTGGTGCCCGACAGCTTTGGCTCGCTCAGCGAGGCCGAGCATCATTTCCGTGAAACGGAAGAAGGAAAATGGGAGGACGCCGCGCTGATGCGTTTCGTCAAAGACATCATGATCGAAGATGGGCAGCGTTGGTGCTTTCCCTATTCCACCGCACGTCTGCGGCGCTTGCGGGCTTTTACCGCCTCGGGCGCGAGCGACTATGATCTATTCGCCAAAGCCAAAGCGGTCCGGTGCCCGATACTCATTTTTCGCGGCGGCATGAGCAAGAGGTTTCCCGCCGCGGCTGAACGGAAATTTCTTGGGGCATTTACTTCGAAAACCAAGCTAGTGGTGTGCCCCGAAAGTGGTCATTTCCCGACAGCGACCGAACCAAAACTTATTGTTGACGAACTGCGGCGTTTCCTCAGGCCTGATCGACCGCTCTGCATACCTTGATTACAGCCACTGCTTGAAGCGGCGGATGTATACGGTCTTTATGAGTTGGGTGAGCAGGCAATAACTCATCAGAATGCCAGCCAACCACCCGAAATAAGACAACGGCAGTGGCACCATGCCGAGATGCGCACCGATCGGCGAGAACGGCAGATAAATGCCGATCGCCATGATGCTGGCGGTCAGCAGGATAACTGGTGTAGCTGCGCGGCTCTCAATGAAAGGAACGTGTTGCGTACGGATCATGTGCACGATCAGCGTCTGCGTTAACAGGCCCTCGATGAACCAGCCAGACTGGAATAGTGACTGGTGTTCAACCGAGTTGGCGAGGAACACGTGCCACATCACAAAGAAAGTCACGATATCGAAAATCGAGCTGATCGGGCCGATAAAGATCATGAAGCGCGCAATTCCGGCGGCGTCCCACTTGCGCGGCAGCTTGAGATAGTCGCGGTCCACGTCATCCCAAGGGATGGAGACCTGAGAGATGTCGTAGAGCAAATTCTGGACCAGCAGTTGAATCGGCAGCATCGGCAGAAATGGCAGAAAGATGCTAGCGATGAGCACGCTGAATACGTTGCCGAAGTTCGAGCTTGCCGTCATCTTGATGTATTTGATGATATTGGCAAAGGTTTTGCGCCCCTCCACGACCGCTTCTTCGAGAACAAGCAGACTTTTCTCCAGCAAGATGATATCCGCGGACTCCTTGGCAATATCAACGGCGGTATCAACTGAAATCCCGACATCCGCGTCCTTTAGGGCTGCGGCATCGTTGATGCCGTCACCGAGATAGCCAACGGTATGACCCTTTTTTTGCAACGCCCGGATCACGCGCGATTTCTGTATGGGTGACATTTTGGCAAAGATAGTGGTTTCTTCTGCCATTTCTTCGAGTTTGGCGTCCGCTAGTTTCTCTACATCTTTGCCCAGCATGGCGTGCTCGATCGGCAGCCCGACTTCCTTGCAGATCTTGCGGGTAACCACCTCGTTGTCGCCAGTGATGATCTTGACCGCAACGCCATGCTCGCGCAGGACCGCGATGGCCTCACGCGCGGTTTCTTTCGGCGGATCAAGGAATGCAACGTATCCAGACAGAGTCAGGCCTTTTTCATCTTCAACGGTATAAGTCCGCTCTTCGGCCGGTAGCCACTTATACGCTACAGCGAGCGCGCGAAGGCCTTCCTGGTTCAGCTTGCGGGTGACCCGGCGCACTTCCTTGCGCATCTCGGTCGTGAAGGGCACGACCCCTCCCTCCGCATTTCGATCCGCAGCGGATATGCAGAGTGGGAGCACCTCCTCGATGGCGCCTTTGCAGACTAAAAGATTTTGATTGTCGCCGTTACGCACGATGACTGACATCCGCCGACGCACAAAATCAAAGGGGATCTCATCGACTTTTCGAAAATGCTGCAGTTTCCAAGTCAACTCGTGTTGTTGCGCAAATTCCAGCACTGCAACGTCGAGCAGGTTCTTCAAGCCGGTCTGATGGTTGCTGTTCAGCCAAGCATATTCGAGCACCTGCAAGTCCTCGTGGCCATGCACATCGAGATGCCGTTCGAGGATGATCTTGTTTTGGGTCAGCGTGCCGGTCTTGTCGGTGCACAGGATGTCCATAGCACCGAAGTTCTGGATCGAGTTGAGCCGCTTAACGATGGTCTTGCGCCGTGCCATCATCACGGCGCCCTTGGCGAGGTTGGTGGTGACGATCATCGGCAGCATTTCCGGCGTTAGCCCCACCGCTACCGAAACCGCAAACAGAAGAGCCTCCAACCAATCGCCTTTGCTGATCCCGTTGATCAGAAGCACCAAAGGCGTCATGACCATCAGAAAACGGACGAGCATCCAGCTGACTTTGCTGATGCCCTTATCGAAGCTGGTAAGCGGTCGTGCGCCGACAATGTCCTTCGCCATCGCGCCGAATTGGGTAGCGTCGCCGGTCGCCGCGACCACCGCGATGGCCGTGCCACTCACGACGTTGGTACCCATGAAGCATGCTGTCTCGCGTTCCAGAACACCTTGCGACGTCTGTTGAGCCTTTGTCGTCTTGGTCGGTGGTACAGCGTGCTTTTCGAGCGGAAGGGATTCGCCCGTCAACATGGCCTGGCTGACGAACAGATCTTTTGCTGACAGCAGGCGAACATCAGCCGGCACCATGTCCCCGGCCGACAGATAGACGATGTCGCCCGGAACGAGCATGGCGATGGGCATTTCCTGCGGCCGCTCCATTCCCGCGCGCAGCACGGCGGTGGTCGATGTGACCATCGCCTTGAGTTCTTCGGCCGCCTTGTTGGATCGAAATTCCTGCCAAAATCGCAGCAGCGTGCTGAGCAGAATCATAGTGATTAAGACTATGATCGTTCGGAACGAGCGATCTTCCGGCGCCGCAAAAATGACGTCAGAAAACAGCGAGACCAGGCTGACCGCAAACAGCACGCCATTAAATGGCGTTAGGAAGGCATGAAAAAGCTGCGCGTACCAGGTTGGTGGCTTTTCATGCGTGACTTCGTTGGGGCCATATCGCTCGAGCCGTGCCTCGACCTGTTCTTCCGTAAGCCCGCTCTTGTTGGCTTCGAGCCGCGCAAGTGCCTCTTCTGGCGCGCAAGCGCATAGCTCGGGGAGCACGGACGGCTGGCGCTTGCCATTGCTGGGGCCCGACGGAAGCGGCGTAGTGGTGAGTTCTTTATTCATAGCGGAACCTCTCGTATCAGAGGTTTGTGAATCGGCTCAAAGCGCGGAATGAAGTGTGCGTAATGCACATGACTTCAATGTCACAGGACCCTTTTACGGATTTGTGACAGCCGGCGCATCAGAATGCGTCGTCTGTGCCTGGAGACACCGCATAATTGGCCCTCGGCAGCTGTTGCCTCCAAGGACCAACAGCATTCGAGCCGCTGTGTTTCAGGGCAAATATGCCATTTGGCGACCAGGCGGCCAGGCGCCCGGCGAATGGCAACACGGGTCCTTACGGTTTGGTAACGCACGCTAGCCACTGGGACGGGCCGGCGACGCGAGGCCGCCCGATCCAAAAAGGCGTTACGGACGATGAAAAGATTTGCGCGTGTAAGCTTCATGGCTCACCTCCTTATCGGTCCCGGTTGACCGAGGAGGTGAGAGAGCGAGGCTTTCTAGGCCCTAGCTTTCCTCACCGGCCGAGCACCGGGAGCGATCCGTTTAAGCCAAATTAGCGCCCGGCAAGCCAACGTTCTGACCGCCGCGGCGCGACTAGGGTAGCTGTCCATTTTGTCCTGACACGAGTTGTTCGAGGTTCCCCCCGAACGTTTTGGCCTTACGCCCATCTATCGCAATCTGTCAATGAAAAATGATCGCAAAAAGCGAAATTCGTTCTTTCTGGCACCCTGACCTCATGCTCAAATGTTCGCAATCTCGTCGCGGCCGGGGGATGCGGATCACGTATGAACGGGACGCTTGAGTGGTTGCAAAAGACCTCGGGTCCTCGGGAGTATCCAGATTCGTCAAGAAACGCGATGCCCGGCCCTGCAACAAAAAGCAATCGGAATTTCATGACCGGCCATACACCCCCGTCTGCGCACGAATCCCGGGGCCTCAACAGCGCCTACTCTCGTGGCACTCACGTACCGGCGGAACAGGCGCCCACAGCATCAGAAGCGCCACGACGCTTCCCCTAAAGCTAAGAAGTGTTTATCATTTTAACGTGCGCGGGGAACTGCAATGACCAAAACCAACCGTCCGTGGTATACAGTTCTGTACATACAGGTGCTAATTGCGATCGCTATTGGCATTTTGGTTGGCCATTTCTGGCCTGATCTAGGCAAAGATATGAAGCCGCTTGGCGACGGCTTTATCTCGCTGATCAAAATGATGATTGGACCGGTGATCTTCTGCACTGTAGTGCATGGGATCGGGTCGATGCGCGACCTCAAAAAAATTGGGCGCGTTGGTGTCAAGACTTTATTCTATTTCGAGGCGGTTTCGACTCTTGCGCTGGCTATAGGGTTGATCGTCGGAGAGTTCCTGCAGCCCGGCAAAGGTTTCAATATCGATCCGGCAACCCTCGATCCGAAGGCAGTGGCTAGTTACGTCACCAAGGCCAAGGAAGAGGGCATCGTTCCTCACTTGTTGGCAATAATTCCGGACACATTCATGGGAGCCTTTGCCAAAGGCGACCTGTTGCAAGTTCTACTCGTATCGATTCTTTCAGGCTTCGCGATCTCGCGCCTCGGCGACCTCGGCGAAAAGATTAGCCGGGTCGTTGACGCTATGGCCAAGATCTTTTTCGGCATGATCCGAATTATCGTTAGGGCAGCACCGATTGGTGCCTTTGGTGCGATGGCTTTTACCGTTGGCGCCTACGGCGTCGCTTCTCTAGTGAACCTAGTGGAGCTAATCGCCACGTTCTATCTGACGAGCCTGCTCTTTGTTCTGCTCGTCCTTGGCACCATTGCTCGCCTCGCCGGCTTTTCCATTCTGCGTTTCATCGCTTACATCAAGGATGAGTTGCTCATTGTCCTTGGAACGTCGTCGTCGGAAACCGTATTACCCCACATGATTCAGAAGATGGAGCGCCTTGGCGCGTCGCAGTCGGTGGTCGGCTTAGTGATCCCCACGGGCTACAGCTTCAATCTTGACGGCACGAACATTTATATGACGTTAGCAATACTATTTTTGGCACAGGCCACGAACACTCCGCTGACGTTCGGGCACCTCCTCGGCATTCTCGCGATCGCAATGATTACGTCGAAAGGTGCCTCTGGCGTGACCGGCGCCGGATTCGTGACGCTCGCAGCGACGCTTGCGATTGTCCCTGACATACCAATTCAGTCCCTCGCCATTTTGCTCGGCATCGATAAGTTCATGAGCGAATGTCGAGCTCTTACCAATCTGGTCGGCAACGGCATCGCAACCGTCGTCATTAGTCGATGGGAAGGCGAACTCGACCTGAAAAAGCTTCATGAAACGATGGCCCACCCGATAGCAGTTGGGGAAGAGCTTGAAGCACAGCCGGCCTGACCTTCGGTGAACTCAGGTTTGCTTTGGGTCAATGTTGTTGAAAACGTCTCCGCCGATTAACGTGCGCACAGCATTAGAATTTAGATCGTGGATTTTTGAACAGATCTCGCGCGCGGGACGCCGTTCTTGAATCACAGTTGACCCCCTCAAAACCGCTGCAATGCTGTATCAGTTCCTTCTGCGGAAGTTCATGGCTCGATTAGACCGTACTCGGCGCTCGCATATCGACCGCCAGCACTGAGGCCTTTCATCCGATACGAACGCCGCTCGATCATGTTACAGCGACGCAATCGTCTATGCCGCCGGTGAAAAAATCGGGCCGCCAATCGCGGCCGCCCGGGCTTAGGCAGCGTCAATCATTGTGCAATTTTTCGGATTCATTTCGGGTTTTTGTGTGGGCAGCTTACTGATAACCTAAAAGACATATACGCAGCAGGGGCGAAGATGCGGAATGGAGCCTGTGCGTTGGTTGCCCTCCTGCTCGGCGGCTGCGCCTCGCATACGACCTCCCTCGACGACGCGAGAAACCGGTTCCTTGAGGCGCAGGCAGATTATCAAGAGTGCTTAAATTCAGGGAGCGGCGAAACAATCAGTAATTGCGAGCCGAAACGCCTGAACGCCAAAATCGCAGAGCAAGCCTACAAAGACGCAATGAGCAACGGCACTGGCAACCCCTGACAGCTTGTGATGTCTAGAGACCGCCCCAGAGCTACAACGTGCGCTTTTTCCGCTCTGTCCCGCAGTGTCGGCTTTGCAATACTGCTAGCATGCACGATCTTGAACGTCCAACACGCGGTTGCCGCCAACACCGTCACGGTCGGCGGCCTCACCTACGTCAACAAGGGGTTGGTCGGAGTTGGACGTCTAGCGGCGGACTTGCGCGATAAATTCGGCGAAACGTTCGGCTCGGGTTCAGGTCTCGCCGTCGACCCAAGAAGTTGGTCGCGAGCGGGAAGCGGCTACCGCGGCACGCTCTACATGCTGCCTGACCGAGGTTACAACATCAGCGGAACTGAGGACTATCGCGCACGACTATACAAACTCACGTTTGTATTTAAGCCACCCGCCGATCCGAGTGCTCTTCCCGTCAAAGCGCGCCAGAACACCTTGCAGTTGACGCTCGCTGACACAATCCTGCTGAGGGATTTCGGCGGCAGGCCACTAAGCGGGCTTGATCCGACGGTTGATAGCATGCGGCACGCACGCAATGGATTTCCCGTGATGCCGCAGGCCACGAATGGCAAAATCAGCCTTGACGCTGAGGCCTTGGTCCTGATGCGCGACGGCACATTCTTCATCGGCGATGAATATGGGCCTTACATCTACCACTTCTCCGCGATCGGCCGCATGCTCTCCGCGATAAGACCGCCTGAAGCCTTTATTCCCAAGCGTCACGGCCACGATAGTTTTTCAGCGAATAATCCGGGTCCGGGCGCGCCACTAGCGCAGCCGCCTGATCCGGAAACCGGCCGCCAAAACAATCAGGGTTTTGAAGGCGTGTCGGTGACGCCGAGCCGAAAATATCTAGCAGCAGTGCTGCAAAGCGCCACGTGGCAGGACGGGGGCGATTCGCCGGAGACGCGGCAGAACACTCGACTTCTTTATTACGACGTTACCGATCCGGATCGCGTAAAATTGGTTCACGAGTATGTCGTACCACTGCCCGTCTTCACGAATACACAGGGCAGGCGTAGGGTCGCGGCACAGAGTGAATTGCTTGCCCTCGACGATACACATTTCCTCCTGCTCTGCAGGGATACTGGAAACGGCTACGGGCTCCAAGGTTCGACCTCGCTTTATCGCAGGATCGAGCTTCTCGATATTTCCAAGGCGACTGATATCGCGGGATCAAAATATGACGGCTTGGTTCCGGTGGCACCCGAAGGCCAACTTGTCGACGGCATCGTGCCGGCATTACTGACCCCCTTCATCGACATCAACGACAATTCGCAACTCAACAAATTCGGCCTGCATAATGGCGAACCGAACGATCGCAACGACCTCTACCAGAAATGGGAAGGCATGGTCCTTTTATCGGCGCTCGATCCAAAAAATCCGCGCGACTACTTCCTGTTCGTTTCCAACGACAACGATTTCATCACACAGCACGGATTCCACGCGGGCAAAGCATACAAGGATCCGAGCGGCGTCGACGTCGATACAATGATGCTGGTCTATCGGGTGACACTTCCGGAAAGCCGATGATCGTTTCCCCGCCAGACACCATCCGAAAACATCATCAATCGGGATCGGCAGCCGAAGTTTTGTCAGCCTTTGCAAAACTCGGGGTAAGCTGCTTCGGCGGGCCGATCGCTCACATCGGTTATTTCAGACAGGAGTTTGTTGTCCGTCGTCGTTGGCTCGATGAGCG
>Ga0207785_1000016_pt1 | contig 27613 bp, 24 predicted proteins | sample LuqExpMetageno74_FD_187831 | JGI IMG/M metagenome (GOLD analysis project Ga0207785, IMG submission 187831) | Tropical forest soil microbial communities from Luquillo Experimental Forest, Puerto Rico - Sample 74 (SPAdes) | ecosystem: Environmental > Terrestrial > Soil > Tropical forest ... | reverse complement strand
GAGAGTTGGTTCGTCACCTGCAAGGCACGGGCGTCACCGCAAATTGTTTGCATCCCGGGTTTGTCGCTACTCGTTTCGGAGATAACAATCGCGGGATTTGGGGTTACGGCATTGCCATCGCTAAGTGGCTATCGGCAATTCCAGTCGAACGCGGCGCTGAAACCCCAGTTTACCTCTCGTCCTCCCCCGATGTTGGCAGCACAACCGGCAAATATTTCGACAAATGTCGGGAACGGACGCCAGATTCTCCAGCGACTGACGACAGGGCAGCAGCGCGACTATGGGAGGTAAGCGAAAAACTTGCTGGCTTTAATCTATCAGCGCTTGGATAATCGTTTCGAAGACGACGGGCGTGCAGTCGGCCGTTAAATCGAAGCGCTTATTTGCGGTATCGGGCCGCCAGCGGACACGTGACGCAAGACCAGTAATTTTAGAGTACTTAGACTATTTCGGTTTTTTGCTTGGTTTTTAATTGAGCTTCGTTCGCAGTAATGAACGCGCGAATGTCGGCTGACATGTCCAGCAGCTTTAGCCATTGCTCTTTGTACAGGGTCACGGGAAAGCGCCCCAAACCGTAGACTGAGACTCCTCCCTTTTCGCTTACCTTCATTCGGACACCAGATGCTGCCCCTTTTTTGAGGGTCGCATTTTCACCGCGGAGGCGCTCGAGCTCAGCTTTCAGATCTTCGTCGGTCATTGCTAGCGCTCTCTATCCTGCTTAGCGATAGGAGCAAATCTATCACTAACGGTTAGCATCTACCACTTTCAAAGTCATCACCTGATCCACCATCCCCAGGCGTCGGTGGCTGAGCGTCGAAAGGGCTACTTAATCACTTCAACGCTGCCATCCTTGCTGTCCAGAACTGTCACCATCACCACCGGAAAAGCCTTCTTGATGACCGCTCCAGCTGTCATGGCTGGTTCTTTGCTGCTGAAAGAACATTTCGTCTGATTGTCCACACGTAAGAGAAAACGCTCCTCTTTGGGGCGCGATTGATCCACTCGCGTCTCGCCAGCGCTCTCATCCGGCGGCTTCCTCAGCGTAGGTCGTGCAAGCATCGGCTTCTTCTCTCCCCCTGGCCGCGTCAGCATCTCTGATTCGAAACATCGCCTACAAGAGAAAGGTAACGGCCCGGTTGCGACTAACGCCCCTGGTAAGCAAAAAAGAAGGCTGCCCCTGCAAGTGCAACCCTCAGCATGCCACAGTTTCCGAGCCGCTTCGGGGGTTGAGGATGAAGCGGCCAAACCAAAAACGCACTAACCGTCATTTGGTTCCGCAGAAAATGAGGGCTGTTCGGAATGCAGCAGCCCACAGCGGCCGCAAGGAGGTGAAGCGGCCAAATTACAAACCTGCCAACCGCCAGTTTTTTCGCAAAATGAGAGGGCCGGCCGGCGTTCAGCGTGGCGTTGCCCCGCGAGAATCCTTGCCGCGACGCACCGTGATAATTTCGGCGAGGATCGAAACGGCAATTTCGTCGGGCGTGATGGCACCAAGATCCAACCCTGCTGCGCGCATGGCTAGATCCTCGCGAGATAAGGCGCAAGCGCAGCCAGGCTTTCGAGGTTGTGCGCTGGAGCAAGCAAATCGATATAGGGCAAAGCCGCCTGCATGCCGCGAGCCTGAGGCGAGTAGTCCCGCGAGCCAATCAATGGATTGAGCCAGACGATGCGGCGGCAAAGGCGACGCAGGCGCCACATTTCTTCCGCAAGCCGCGACGGTTCTCCAGTGTCATAGCCGTCGGAGACGATCATCACCGCTGTGCGCGAGTTGATAACGCGGCGCGCGTGCCAGCGGTTAAAGGTGGCGAGGCACTCGCCGATCTTGGTACCCCCGCCGATGCCCTGCGCCATCAGCGCGAGCTTGTCTACAGCGCGGCTAACGTCGCGGTCGCGAAGCGAGGCCGAGACATGCGCGAGCCGGGTGTGGAAGACGAACGCTTCCGCCTCACGGAAGGCGTCAACCACACCGTGCAGAAAGCGAACGAAGAAGGCGGTATAGAGGCTCATCGAGCCCGAGGCGTCGAGTAGGAACACCAGGCGTAACGGCCGCTCTTTGCGCTTCCGCCACGCCAATTCGAGCGGCGTGCCGCCGTGCGAGACGCTTTTGTGGATAGTGCGGCGCAGATCAAGGCGTCGGCCAAGCTTGCGCAGGCGCTCGCGGCGCATGAGGCGCGCGCGCATGACGCGCGCCAGCCGCTCGGCCAGCGCGTGCGCGTCCCGGATTTCCTCGGGATTAACGATGTAACGCAAATCGATGCTAGCGAGATTCTCGGCGCGCGAGGCACCCTCGCGCTTACCGCGACCGTCGACGGAATAGCCGCCATCGTCCTGGCGCCGCTCCACGTGATCGGGCAGCCCGGGCTTTCCGCCGCGCGGGCCGACATCTTTGAGCGCGCACACCGGTGCTGCGCCTTCCGGCGCAGCACCGGCAAGGACGCGCGCTTGCCGTATACCGCGGGCAAGCCAAAAGGCCTCGAAAATCTCGTCGAATCGCTCCCAATCGGACCGCGTCGCGCAGAACAGCGCGCGCAGCGCCGGCTCGAGCGTGGCAGGCTTGTCCGCCGCGGACATGACGAGAATCGAGAGCGCATCCGCGGTCTCGGCAAGGCCGACCTTGAAGCCATTGCCCCGTAGCGTATGGGCAAAAGCAGTAAGCTTAAGCCGCATCGGTTCGCCGACGTTATCACCGGATCTACTGTGAGCCGCAACAGCCATCGGTTCTTGTCTTTCCTCAGGCCACTTTTCCGAGCAGCCGCTCGGTCACTTCGCTCGTGAGGCGACTCCGGTCTTCGCGCGTCTTGATGAGGCACATCATGGTCTCGTGCAACGCTTCCGGCTCTTGGCGGAGATCGTGGATGCCGAGGCCGGCAAGCGTCGCCGCCCAGTCGAGCGTCTCGGCAACGCCCGGCGCCTTGCGCAGGTCTTCCTTACGCACGCTCGCGACCATGCGCGCGATCTGAAGCGCAAGCGCGGTATCGATGCCCGGTACGCGGGTGAGGACGATCTTTGCTTCGCGATCCACTTCGGGAAAATCGACGTAATGGTAGAGACAGCGTCGCCGCAGCGCGTCGGACAGCTCGCGCGTGCCGTTGGAGGTTAGAACGACACGCGGGATCGCCGTCGCCTTGACGGTGCCCAACTCAGGAATGCTGACCTGGAAATCCGACAAGAGTTCTAGAAGGAAGGCCTCGAATTCCTCGTCCGCCCGGTCCACTTCGTCGATGAGGAGCACCGGTGGCTTGTCGCGGCGGATGGCGGCCAGCAACGGCCGCTCAAGCAGGTAACGCTCCGAGAAAATGTGCTCTTCGATCGCATCCGCATCCTCGCCGAGGCCCTCGCGGGTCTTGATGGCAAGCAGCTGGCGCTGATAATTCCATTCGTAAAGTGCCGCGTTTTGGTCGAGTCCCTCATAGCATTGCAGGCGGATGAGCTCAGCACTGTGCACGGCGGCAAGTGCTTTCGCGACCTCGGTCTTGCCGACACCGGCTTCGCCTTCGAGGAGCAGCGGCCGCTTGAGGTAGTCCATCAGCCACAGCGCGGTCGCGATATCGCGGTCGGCGATATAGCCGACGGCAGCGAGCCGCTCGGAAATGTTTTCGCGGCTTAAACTCATGTCCTTCATGTAAGCACGCTGCCTTGCCGTTGCAGTGGCGCCGCGCCCATCTGTCCTGCCGGCACGCTCACTGATGCAGGCCGAGCTTGTCCGCCGCCATCCAGGTGCGCCAGTTGTCGTGCGGCATCTGGATATGGGTCGAGCCCAAGAACTTGAAGGCGTCGTTGACGGCATTGGAGAAGCACGGCACACCGCCGACATTGGGGCTTTCACCGACGCCCTTGGCGCCGATCGGATGATGTGGCGAAGGCGTCGTGGTCCAGTCGGTTTCCCAATGCGGGGTTTCGACCGCGGTCGGCAGGAAATAGTCCATCAGCGACGCCGTGGTGACATTGCCATCATCGTCGTAATGGATCTCCTGGCCCATGGCGATGCCGAAGGCTTCGGTCAAGCCGCCATGGATCTGTCCCTCGATGATCATCGGGTTGATACGGGTACCGCAGTCATCGAGTGCATAGAAACGCCGCACTTTTATCATGCCGGTGTCGACGTCCACATCCACGACGCAGACATACGCACCGAAGGGGAAGGTGAAATTCGGCGGATCGTAATAATCGACCGCCTCCAGCCCCGGCTCCATACCGGGCGGCACCTCGTGATAGGCCGCCCAGGCAAGTTCGGTCATGGTCTTGAAGCGTTCCGGATTGCCCTTCACGCGGAACCGATCGACGTCCCATTCAAGGTCGTCGTCGTGCACTTCGAGCATATAGGCGGCGATCATCTGCGCCTTGGCCTTGATCTTGCGGCAGGCCATGGCGGTCGCGGCGCCGGAGACCGGTGTTGAACGCGAGCCATAGGTGCCGAGGCCATATGGCGCGGTGTCTGTGTTGCCCTCTTCCACCGAGATATTGTCAGCCGGCAGACCGAGCTCGGTCGCGATGATCTGGGCGTAGGTCGTTTCGTGGCCTTGGCCCTGTGATTTGGTACCAAGCCGGCAGATGCCGGAGCCGGTCGGATGAATGCGAATTTCCGCCGAATCGAACATTGCGATACCGAGGATGTCGCAGTTGCGCGAGGGCCCGGCGCCTACGATTTCGGTGAAAAAGACGACACCGATGCCCATGAGCTCGCGGGTCTCGCCGCGTTTGAAGGCCTCTTGCCGCTGCGCTTGCTCGGCGCGCAGCTTCTTGTAGCTGACGGCCTGCATCGCCTTTTGCAGCGCGGTCTGATAGTCGCCGGAGTCGTAGACCCAGCCAAAAGCTGAGGTGTAGGGAAATTGCTCGCGGCGGATGAGGTTTTTCATGCGGAAGTCGGCGGGATCCATACCGAGCTTCTGCGCCATGATATCCATGGCGCGTTCGATCGCATACGCGGCTTCGGTGACGCGGAACGAGCAGCGATAGGCAACACCGCCTGGCGCCTTGTTGGTATAGACGCCGTCGACCGACACATGCGCGGCTGGGATGTCGTAAGAGCCACTGATGATGCTGAACAGCCCCGCCGGCCATTTCGTGGCATTGGCGCAGGCGTCGAAGGCGCCGTGGTCGGCGATGGTGTTGCAGCGTAGCCCCAAGATCTTCCCGTCCCTGGTGCAGGCGATCTCCGTCTCCATGTGGAAGTCGCGTGCAAAGGCGGTGGTCGACAAATTCTCGATGCGGTCCTCGGTCCACTTCACCGGACGACCGGTGACGATCGAGGCGACGATCGAGCAGATGTAACCCGGGTAGGCGCCGACCTTGTTGCCGAAACCGCCGCCGATGTCCGGCGCAATCACGTGAATCTTGTGCTCGGGAATCTTTGAGATCAGTGAGCCCACCGTGCGGATAACATGCGGCGCCTGGAAGGTGCCGTAAAGCGTTAGCTCGCCCTTGACCTTGTCAAAACTGGCGACGCACTGGCACGTCTCTAGCGGACAGGGATGCACGCGTGGATAGACTATCATCTCCTTGATGGTGACGTCGGCCTTAGCGAAAGCGGCGTCAGCCGCGGCCTTGTTGCCGGCCTGCCAGTTGAAGATGTGGTTGTAATGCTTGCGTGGGCCGTGCGCGCCTTCCTTCTTGTCCTTGATGTCCTCGCGGATCACGGGGGCATCCTTCGCCATAGCCTTGAGCGGATCGACATTGCACGGAAGTGCTTCGTATTCGACCTCGACCAGTTCAGCGGCGTCGGCCGCGGTGTACCGGTCTTCGGCAATGACGAAAGCTACTTCCTGGTTCTGGAACAGCACCTTGCCATCGGCGAGCACCATCTGCACGTCGCCGGCAAGCGTCGGCATCCAGGCAAGATTGACTGTCTTCAGCGTCTCAGCGGTGATCACCGAGACGACACCGGGAAGTGCCGAGGCCTTGGTGGTGTCGATCTTCTTTACGCGCGCATGGGCGTGCGGCGAGCGGGTAAAGTCGCCATAGAGCATGCCGGGCAATTTGATGTCATCGACGTAATTGCCCTTTCCTTGCGTGAAACGGATGTCCTCGACGCGCTTCCTTTTGCAGCCCATACCTTCGAGCTTGGCAGCGCGTTCGGCGGAGGTGGGAGTCATGTCGCTCATTCTGCGGCCTCTTGGTACGGCACCCCGTTAAGCTTGGCGGCGGCGAATTGGATAGCTTTGACGATGTTCTGGTAGCCGGTGCAGCGGCAGAGGTTGCCGGAGATACCAAAGCGGATTTCTTCTTCGCTTGGGCTTGGGTTCTCCTGCAACAGCCTATAGGCACGCATGATCATGCCCGGCGTACAGAAGCCGCACTGAAGTCCGTGCATCTCGCGGAAGCCTTCCTGCAGCGCGTGCAGCGTGCCGTCGGAATTGGCCATACCCTCGATCGTGCGGATGTCGGCACCGTTCGCCTGCACCGCGAACATGGTGCATGATTTCACCGACTTGCCGTCAAGATCGACGGTGCAGGCGCCGCAGTGGCTGGTGTCGCAGCCGATATGCTGACCGGTGAGCATCAACTGTTCGCGCAAGAAGTGGATGAGCAGGGTGCGGGGTTCGACCAACTGTTCCACTTTCTTGCCGTTGACGGTCATGGAAACCTGGGATGTGGCCATTATCTTCCTCCCTAGGCGCCGCCGCGCTCTCTGGCGCGAGCAAGGGCGCGGGCAAGCATCACGCCCGCCATCTTGGTGCGGTATTGCGCAGGCCCGCGGCCGTCGGACGCGGGCGAGGTAATGGCTTCAGCGGATGCCACTGCCTTCTTCACCGTCGCGGCATCGAGCGTCGAGCCGGTCACGATTTTCGCCGCCTCTTCCGCCCAAAGCGGGGTTTCGGCGACATTGGTGAGACCGATCGAGCAGGTCGTGACCTTGCCGCCGCTTATCGCGAGCACAACGGCGGCCGCGGCAGTCGCATAGTCGCCGACCTTGCGCTTGAGCTTCTCGTAGGAGTAACCGTGGCCGGCCGACGGCACGGGGATACGGATCGCCGTGACAATCTCGCCCGGCTCGAGCGCGGTGAAATAAGCGCCCTGGTAGAATTCGCGGGCTGCCATGCAGCGCTCGCTCTTGCCTTTAACCTCATAAGTTGCCCCGAGACACATCATCACCGCCGGCATATCGTTGCCGGGATCGCCGTTGGCGACATTGCCGCCGAGGGTGCCCACATAGCGCACTTGCGGATCGGCGATCAGCAGGGAGGTTTCACGCAAAATCGGGATTTTCCTGGCTAGCAGGTCCGAGCGTATCAGCTCGTGCTGGGTGGTCGTTGCCCCGATGACGATATCGCCGCCATCCTCGCGGATACCCTTGAGGTTGGCGATGTTTCCGAGGTCGATCAGATTCGTCGGACTTGCCAACCGCAGCTTCATCATCGGGATCAGGCTGTGCCCGCCGGCGATGACTCGGGCATCCTCGCCCAACTTGCTGAGCAGTCCGACGGCTTCCTCGATCGAGGACGGCCGGTGATAGGCGAAAGCACCAGGAATCATAGGCATCCTCCCGGGAATTCCTCGGCTTGTGGCCGAGCGAAGAGTGCTCGCAGACAGCCCTATCCAAGTGATTGGAAGAAATCTGGCTAACTTCGCGGTGCAGCAACAATGACGTTTGCACGAATTGCAGCCGCGCTGCACGAACTGCGTCAGCGCTACTGACGTAGCAGCAGCGCTAAGCGATTAAGAGATTACGAGCTTATGCAATGCAAAAGTCGACGGCGGGCTTATTCAAGTTTCATTCCGATTCGGGTTTTCAGCAAACCAATGCGGCTGCGGCTTACGGGTACCGAATAATGCCCGGAAGCGGACATTTCAACGGTTTCGTTGTCGCCGGATCGCCGGTAGCCGACCACGCGCTCGATATTGATGATGTGGCTACGGTGCACGCGAATAAATCTTCCCCTGTCAAGCCGCGATTCAACCTCGCCGATCGATAGCGGGCAGAACAGCTTGGCCGTCCCATTAAAGACATAGCTGTAGTGAGCATTGGCATGCACAGCAACCACTTCGTCGACGGCGATGAATTGTGTGGCACCCTCGCGCTGGATCGGCAAATGGCGCGCAAGGCGTGTGGGGGGTGCACCGGCGCCCCCGAGCGGAGCGTAAGTTCCGCGGCCAAGTGCCGTTCCTGAGGTCTGTAGGCTTCCATCTGTAGAGCTTACAACAGCCGGTACGGTCACGAACTCAGCCGCGCGACCGGGCGCGGCGCGGTCCGGCACAAGAAACAGCAGAAAAATGCCTGATAGCAAGAACGCGACGACGGCGACAACGCTCGCAAGGAGATCGATCGATAGCGCCGGCGCCTGAGAGTTTGCCGTTGGGTACGGGTAAAGCGCCATGCCGGCCATGGCGGTGTAGTGCATTCCCGAGACGGCGATGCCGAAAGCAACCGCCGACAAAACGAGCGGCAGGCGGATCTCCGGCTCGCTAGCGAGCCACAACGCCAGTTCCGAGGTAACGATGGCAATGACCAGACTTGCGATAACATACAGCGGCGCGTGAATCATTATCGCGCTCTCGTGCAGCGCGAACATGCCGATATAGTGCATAGAGAAGATGCCGATCCCCATGAGCGCGGCGGACAACGTCAGACGCAATGCCGTAACCGAGCCAGCGCTGATTGCAAAGACAGCGATGCCGACGACGATGACGCACACGAGGAATGACAGAAGCGTCGGCAGCACTAGGTAATCGACTGGAAATGGCAGGCGCGCTGCCAGCATGCCGACGAAATGCATGGTCCAGATGCCGACAGCTAGCGACAAGGCGGCGCCCGCCAGCAAAACGCGCCTGCTCACGCCAATCGCGCTACCGATCTGCCTTGCCAGGCTAAAGCCGACATAGGCGCCTTGAATCGCCATTACGATCGAGAGCAGGACAAGCCAGGGGTTATAGACCACCCCCATTGCCGCGTTTCCTTCCAAGCAATGCCATGCTTAATTTTATATCGGGGTCAAGGAAGCATAAATTAGATTTGCAACTCGGGCAGAAAAATAACCATACCCAGTGTCCAGATTTATAGTCTGTCGACCATTGAAATCATTGAAGTTCGTTCCAGTAGGAAGCACTCCCGACATAAATCACTCACATTTCCAAGCTCGAATCACCCTGAATATTGTGGCTGTCTTCAGCGGCGAAATCTTGTATATTTTCTATCGTTCCTTATAGGGGTGATGCGGCGGCTTGAGAAACCCAGAAACGAGCGACGCTAAACATTTGGCTTTTGGCCACATTCTTCGCATTGCGGGATTCGTGGTCGAGCTGGTGGCAATCGCGGGCGTTTATTTTGGTCTTGCCGAGTGCGCGCAATTGCTGCCGGCAGTTAATCCGATTGTAACTCCGTTGTGGCCACCAACCGGATTTGCGCTAGCGCTCGTCATGCTAAGAGGGCAGCGAATTTGGCCCGCGATTCTGGCAGGGTGCTTTTTTGCTAGCGTTATGGTTGGTCGTCCTCCTTTGGAGGCGGGGTTTATCGCAATCGGTACCTTGCTCGCGGCCTTGGCCGGCGCGATGCTGATCGATCGCCTATAAAACAGCCGTAAGATACTTGCAAGTCCCTCGGATGTTGCGAAGTTTGTACTCGTTTGCTTTGCTACCGCGTTGCTGAGTTCTTCAGTCGCAGCAGCCGGCTCAATATTTACGAGTCAAGTGAGCCAAGCTGAGCTTCCCATGACCTGGCTGACGTGGTGGTTGGTGGATGCAGCCGGGACCTCGCTCGTTGCTTCGGTCGTTATTCTCTGGGCGATGGTTTCGTTCCGCCCATTTTCCAAATGGGCCATCTTGGAAGCAGCCGGGATCTTCGCTCTCGCGGGTCTCGTTGGAATTGCTGCTTATAGTCCTCTCATCGGCGGCAGCATGATTAGAGGCGACCTCGATGGCCTGTTGCAGCATCGAAGCTTACTTGGCTTTCTTGTGTTTTTGCCGTTGATTTGGGCTAGTCTGCGCGGCAACCAACGCAATGCCGCCACAGCTGCCCTCATTTACTGCGGCTTTGCTGTATGGGGCTTCTCGGCGGGCATCAGCCCATTCCAGAAAATGGGTTTGGATGGCTCCCTGCCACTACTGCTTTCAGTGGTCGTGAGCACAGCGGCGGTTCCGCTCGTATTAGCCGCGGCAGTGGCCGAGCACCGAAGTGCAGAAGCGCGATTGCAATCTGTGCAGGACCAACTGAATCGTAAAGTTGTTGAGACGAACTTGGCGCTCGATAGCGCAAGGCGCCATTTCCAAATTCTGATTGAAGGTGTCGTTGATTATGCCATTTTCGTACTCGACATCGCAGGACGCGTCGCGAGCTGGAACAGCGCGGCGCAGCGAATCCTTGGTTACAGCACGGACGAAATTATTGGCAAACATTTCGGCATATTTTATCGACCAGACGAGCGCCGCGCGGGCGAACCAAATCGCGCGCTAGAAATGGCCATCCACCACGGCAAGTACGATGTAGAAGGTTGGCGTATCAGAAAGAATGGAACGCCCGTATTCGTTACCGGTTCAGTCACTGTGATCCGGAACAATAATGAAAATCTCATAGGGTTTGCAAATATCATCCGGGACACGACTGAACGGCGTGACGCACATGATAAGCTGGTTGAGGCGCGCGAACAGCTTGCCATGGCTCAGAAAATGGAGGCGATCGGTAAGCTAACGGGCGGTATAGCACATGATTTCAATAATTTATTGATGATTATCGGGGGCAATGCGCAGATTTTTAAACGCCTGCTCGACCCGAAATTACCAAGTGCGATCGAAGCCATTCAGACAGCAGCCAAACATGGAGAAAGCCTCACCCGTCAATTGTTGACTTTTTCCCGTCGTCAGCACTTGAGCCCTACTGTTCTCGATGTGACACATTGCATACGCGATTTGCGGCCGATGATTCAAAGCTCCCTGCGGGGGAACATCGTGTACAACGAAAAAATTGGTACGGGCGTGCTGCCGGTTAAAGTCGATCAGGCTGAATTGGAACTTTCGATTGTCAATATAGCTGTCAATGCTCGCGATGCCATGCCGAACGGCGGCACATTTACAATATCAGTCGGCCACGCACCGGCCACGGAAGAGCTCGACGTCGATAAGCGAGGGACTTTCGTCGCGATCGCGTTCAGCGATTCCGGCACAGGCATTCCGCCCAACCTCCTATCTAAAATCTTCGATCCATTTTTCACGACGAAAGAGGTCGGCAAAGGTTCGGGACTTGGACTGTCGCAGGTTTATGGCTTTGCCCATCAGGCCGGCGGAACGGTAAAGGCGGAAAGCACAGTCGGACAAGGTACGACAATCACGGTATATTTGCCCTTGTCTTCAAAACAGGAACTCGCGACCAAGGAGGTGTCGGCGAAGGACAAAGCACATGTGCAGCGTCCCACGGTTCTCGTCGTTGATGACAGCGCCGAAGTGGCGCAGGTGACATCGTCACTTTTCGAGCACCTCGGCTTTAAAACAGTTTATCGAGACTCCGCAGACGGTGCATTGAAGTTGCTGGAGGGAGGTACGAAGTTCGACCTCGTTTTCAGCGACATTGTTATGCCTGGGGCGATCGATGGTGTCGGGCTCGCGCGGGAAATCCGCTCGCGCTATTCCGATTTGCCAGTGATCTTGACAACCGGCTACAGCGACGCGGCGCAAGCGGCGCCACCGGACTTACCCATTCTACGCAAACCTTTTGATGCCGATTTGCTGAAAGATTTTATTGAAAATACTATGGAGGCGAACCACGCGGCACAACCAATCACCTAATTTTTGCAACGTCGCCTTTTAAACATCTGACGCCAAGCGACCAGCGGCGAAATTGCCGAGCATCCTAGAGGGCAAGAATCATTTAATGTCAGCCAACTTCAAGCAAATTTCGTCAATGTGAAGCGTCGGTTCCTTGATCGCAAAAATTTGTACGCCCGGGGAACTCTTTCTGCGGCTGTCCGGTTGCACCGTTAGGCAGAGTGTCGGGCAAGGAAAGGTGCGGGTTGGCGGGTCGGTTCACGTTTCCAGATCTTCAAAGACGTGAAGTCAGCACGGTGCTATTGCATTAATGGAAGCACTCTTCATCGGTCAGGCATATATCGACGTAACCTTTTTGACCGATCGGATGCCGACCGGAGACGAGAAACATGTCGCATCGGCCTACGCAATCTCGTTTGGCGGCAACGCTGTCACGGCTGCATTCTGTTGCGCAAAACTAGGAATTTGCCGGAGTTGCTCGCGACGGTCGCGGACGACTGGCTCGGCCGCATGTTTCTGGATATGGCTGCAGAGTATGGAATTTTAGTCCATCCACGAAAAGTAAAGACGTCGTCCCTGTCATTCGTCATGCCAAACAATGGCCAGCGGGCCATCGTCCGCTGTCGTGACGACGATTATCTCAACCCATTTCCGCGCCTGAATCCTTGGGGCTGCCGCGCGCTTCACGTCGATGGTCATCAGGCCGATGCGGCGATGTATTACGCCAAGGCCGCCCGCGAAGCAGGGATGCTCACCTCGCTCGACGGCGGTGGACTGCGATCAAACACACATGAACTCCTTTCCTTCATCGAGGTCGCGATCGTATCCGAACGTCTCTGTGAGCAGATGGCATTTGAGCCAACGGGAATGCTTGAATATCTCAAAAGTCGGGGCTGCCGCATCGGCGGTGTGACGCTCGGACAGCGTGGGCTGGTTTGGTACGACGAGGCGGGCACCGTTCAAACGCTGCCAGCTGTTGTCGTACCGGAGGATCGCGTTATAGATACGAGCGGTGCCGGCGACGTCTTCCACGGCGCCTATGTCTATTCCTATCTCGCCGATGCGGCAAAATCTTGGGAGGGGCACTTCCATTTTGCTCGCGCTGCCGCCACCCACAAGATCCAGTATCTCGGTAACGAAGCAGGTTTACCAACTCTTGCCGACATCGCCGCAATTCAAGTTGGCAAGCAAGCCAGTCGCACCGGCGTTGAATGGGGACGCTGATAGCTTTCTGGCTTTACCGTGCCTGCCATTTTTTCATTTTCAATAGAGCGGCTCGCGATTCGATACGACCGCTAAGGCACAAAAAGAACGGCCCCAGCGGGGATCAGCCTTTGAGGCCGTTGGGTCCGCGGGGACAGGAGCCAACCGCGGACCCTAGTTGGGAGGAAAACAAGAAGTACCGAGCGTTATTCGCCCTCCGTTCCGATTGCGTAAGCGGTTTCGCCGTGAACGGCATCGTCGCCCACCTTCAGCGTTGCATCATCCATGCGCAGCGGGACGATCATGCCGATCACCTTAAGGATGATGTAGGTGACGATCGCGTTGTAAATAATGATGAACGCGGCCCCCTCCACCTGCAGTAGGAGCTGCCCGGCGTTGCCGTACAGCCAGCCGGTGACATTGACGCCCGGTGCCTCTTTATCGGTGCCGATGTACATGAGCATCGCCGGATTGGCCAAGATTCCAGTCAGCAAGCCGCCGGTGAGGCCGGCAACGCCGTGGGTGGACAACACGCTCAGCGTGTCGTCAACTTTCATCATGAAGCGAGCCTTTTGCAGCTTGTTCATGGCGAGCCAGGGGATGATGCCGGCGGCAACGCCAATGATGATAGCGCCCCAGCCGTCGACATAACCGGCCGCTGGCGTAATGCCCACGAGGCCCGCGATCATGCCGTTGACCGCACCCAGCACCGATGGCTTGCCATAGGCCATCTTGTCCATCAGCGTCCAGACCAGCAGGGCCACTGCGGTGCAGGTATTGGTGTTGAGGACCGCCGCACCGGCATCGGCATTGGCAAAGTAGGGATCGCCGCCGTTAAAGCCATTCCAGCCCAGCCACAGGATTCCGGCGCCAGCAAGTGTGATCAATAAGCTATTGGGCGGGAAATGGTCGCGGTCGGCCTGAAGGCGCGGGCCGACTACCCAGGCAGCGACAAAACCCGATGTGCCGGCGGCCAGATGGATGACATAGCCGCCGGAAAAGTCCGCCACACCCATGCTGGCGAGCCAGCCGCCGCCCCACAGGCTAAATGCCCCTACCGTATAGACCAGCGTCATCCATACCGGGCAAAAGATCATCCATGCGGTGAAGTTCATCCGCCCGAGCACGGAACCGGCCAGAATAATGACGGTGATCGCAGCAAACACAAACTGGAAGAACATGAGCGTCGCCATCGGAAAGGCAAGTGGCGGCATCCCCGATGCGGCTGCCGGGATCGTCGCCTGGCCGGTGGTAAATATCGCCGATGTCGCCAAGCCTGGCGTGCCCAAAAACGGCAGCCATTGTGGGCCAAAGGCCATGTTGTAATCGAACAGGACCCAGACGACGAGCACCGAAGCGAAAGCGTACATCGACATGAAGGCGGAGTTGATCGCCCATTTTTTCTTGACGATGCCGCCGTAAAGAATCGTCAGTCCGGGAATGCTTTGCAGGCCGACGAAGGTCGCCGCCGCCAACTGCCAGGCATTATCTCCCGTATCCAGCCATTGTGGTGAAGGTACCAGTGCCATAACAATCCCCTCATATCGCCAAGTCCGCGAAGCGAAATGCTTCGAAATGCGCGCCGACTGGGGGGCAAGAATTATGCCACCGATCTTTTTACGTCCGACTTTTTCTATCCGATTTTCCTGCTACGTTTTTTCGTGTGCATGCCTAACAAACGTACACGTTCTGACCACAAAATAGGCAAGTGAATCTAAGATCGATAGGCAAGTGAACCTAAAATCCCTGCAAGTACAGCGCAGCAAAAAGGGCCGTCGCGAGAGTTGGCGGCGGCCCTACAAGTCTTAGGGGGAACAATCCATGCCATTTGTACGAAGCAAGAACGATGCCACAAAAACAGAGACCAAAAATCTCAGACGTGACTAACCTTCTCTAAGGGCAGCCGCTTTGATTTCCGTCACTCCGATTGAAGTAGACCTATCGTGGAAAAACGCTCGTCGCCAGCAATTGATGGTGAATGGACGCGGTAACACTCAGTGCGTGGTCGTCATTTGTTCATACAATCTCGGATAAAATGCCGGCGTTTAAAGAAATGCAGCTTCCGCGCTTGGGCTTGTCGCCGACAGTACTCCTGCTTCTGAGTGATCACCGTACTCCACACGGCAATCTCCCCCGGCGACTCTAAACTTGGACCTCGGCCCGCCGTTGCAGCCTGAGCCAACGCGATGACTGGCCACGCCACCAGTCCGGTAGCAACTGAGATGAACGTTCGCCTCATTCGTCCTCTCGAATAAGCGGTCCCGCATATTGGGATTGTAAAAAAGTCCATCGCCACATAGTGACCACCACCTAATATCGCCGCGACGCGCCGGTCGGCAAAGTGAACCGAAAGACCGCGCCACGGAGATGACCTGGTGAAGCCCACAAACGTCCGCCGTGCGATTCGATGATCGAGCGGCAAATCGAGAGGCCCATCCCCATGCCATCGGTCTTGGTTGTAAAGAATGTCTCGAAGATTTGGTCGACGTTTCCCTGATTGATGCCGCTTCCGGAATCTTCCACAGTGACCAGCACCTCTCCACTGCTTTCGCGTTCAGATTTGACGAGCATCACTCGGTCAGCGACCGATTCCATCGCCTCGATGGCATTGGTTATAAGGTTGAACAGTACCTGTTGCAGCTGCACACGATTGCCTGTCACTGGAACAAGCATTTCATCCAATTCAGTGCGCACCACGACACCATGGTTTTGGAGTGCGCCCCCCGCTAGCGCGAGCACCTCGTGGATGAGTTGATTCAAATCGATGGAAGCGCGTGCCACCTCCTTAGATTTGAACATCGAGCGCACGCTCTGGATCACGTCGGAAACGTGTTGGCCCTCTCGAACAATTCGCTCAAAACTTTCCCGCGCCTCAGTAAGATCGGGAGGTGTCCGTGCCATCCAGCGCAAGCCCGCATTGGCATTGGCCAGAATGGCCCCTAAGGGCTGATTGATCTCGTGGGCGATTGATGCGGTCATCGCACCCATTCGGCTCACGTGCGCAGAACGCACAAGCTCCGCCTGGGCGGCCTGCAGTGCGTTCTGTGCCTGCATTTTTTCAGTGATGTCGAACGCCATGCCGAACGTGTGCTGGCCACTAGATCCATCCGGAATCCGGAAAACATAAAGCTGGATCCAGATCAACTTGCCGTCTTTGCGCTGCAGCCGCTTGACTAGCTCGAAGTGTTGACGCTTGCCCTGTTGTAGCTCTCTGAAAAGGGTCTTGTTGATCTCGCGATCATCGGAGTCAGGGGTGATGTCTAGAGGCGTAAGTCTTTTGAGTTCATCGTCGGTATAGCCGACCATGGCCTGAAAGGTCGGACTAGTCATTGTGAAGTATTGATCCTTATCAAGAACTGTGACGCCCATGAACGGGTTCGAGAACACCGCGCGCCAACGTTCCTCGTTCACGCGCAAATCGTGTTCCAGCTGAGAGAAGCTTTTTTTCTCACGATGAGCGGTGTCTTGTCCCGTCATGCGCAGTTCCAGTTCTTCTTCCTTGACACGCAATTTGTCTGCCGTCGCGCCAGACTCTTGGGGCTCAGTACAACGATTGCCACACTGCCCATTGCAATAATAAATTCTCGCCGCCTCATGGGTTTTCCCCAAGGCCGAGGGCCACTTTCTAGCACATCACTGCGCTGCGCGTCAGAGCGCAATGGACAGTCGATGTCTACTCTGGGGCCAAAAGTAAACATGACAGCGCGTCCAGCTATGCCCGCTCTTCCATTTGTCAGCGGGATTGGTATGTCGGAGGGTGGCACTTTTTGTATCCGCAGAAAAAAGACAAGCTTCGTTTGAACCGCTACGATGCTTTGTCTTGAGCTTTGGACTGGCCACGAGATGGCGCGCGCTCCGCCGAGTGACGGTGCAACTGGCTACGGTACTGGCCGGGCGAGAGATCGAACCAGCGCCTGCAGGCACGAAAGAAACTGCTCTGATCAGCGAAGCCGAGCAGATACGCCGCCTGGGCGAGCGAAAGCTGGAGCCGACCGAGATACTGCCCGGCTAACTCGCGGCGCGTATCGTCCATCAGCTGGATGAACGATGTCCCTTCCTCTTCAAGGCGGCGCTGCAAGGTACGTTCGCTCATGCATAGTTCGTCGGCGATCTCATCGCGTCGCGGCTCGCCATCGGGTAAGCGTCGAATGATCATTTCGCGCGCTCGGTAGCTTATCTGAGCATTGTCAAAGTGTTGCAGATATTCGCCAGCAAAACGCTCGTGCAACTCCGCAAGCAATGGATTCGATGTTGGAAGTGGAGCAACCATGTCGGCGCCAGCAAACAGCAAGCTGTTGCGCGGCGCATCAAATGACACTGGGCAGCGGAACGCGGCGCGGTACGGGGCAGGATTCGCTGGCGCGGGATACGGCAATTCAATTGCCAGCGGATTGACGTCGCGCCCGCTGATCCAGCGGCAGAAGCCGATTAGAGTGACGAGAATAAAGTCAATTCGCTGCCGGGGTATCGGCCGACCGCCGCCAAGAAGCACGAATGTTACCCGATATCCGGTATGTTCTTCGTCCATTGTCATCGTAAAGGCGTCGCTTAGAATGAGCAGATACCGTATCAATCGCTCGAAGGCGTCACGCAGGTTGGCGCACGACATCATTGTATAGCCGACCACATCGAAGCTCGCGGGCCTAACCACATGGTGTTGCGCGAGCCCGATCGCTGGGTTGCCTGATTGCTCAACGGCAAGCTCCCACAGGCGACTGATTTGCTCGGTCGGCAAGCGCGCGTCAGGGGCTTCGAGTGCCGCGGGGTCGATTCCGGCCGCCACCAGCAATGCGCGCGCATCAAGGCCCTCGGCGGCAAACATGTCCGCGATGCCCTTGACCCAGACGGCAGAAGTCGTCCGTTTAGTCATCCTTCGCCCCTCCCAGAAGCGTCGGTTGGTCTTATGGGGTCATTAAATTGGCCGCCGCGGTTACTGACCTACGATTTCCTGACGTCTAGCGTTCTTATATCGCAGCCGCCGCGATCCGAGTGAAAGTCACCGGCTTCGTTCCAAAAGGAAACATGCCATGAAATCGCAGCCTTCGCCAAGAAACCTTCTTGGAGAAATCGCGAAAACGGCGAGCCGCCGCCCACCTGCTGACGCGCCGCACTATGTTGTCGACGGAGATTTCTACAAGATCGCGCACCTTGTCAGCGCGGAGGATCAGGCCCTACTTCGTCGGGTGCGGGCATTTGCAGAAGAGAAGATTGCGCCCATTATCAACCAATATTGGGGTCGCGCTGAATTCCCATTCGAACTCATCAGCGAGTACGGCGCGCTTGGGATCGCAGGCGTGCCGTACAGCGGGTTTGGCTGCCTCGGCAAGAGCGCGCTTCTCGACGGTCTTATCATGATGGAGCTCGCGCGCGTCGATTGTTCTATCGCGACATTCCATGGCGTTCATAGCGGCCTTGCTATGGGGTCGATCTATCTTTGCGGTTCGGATGAGCAAAGACAGCGCTGGCTGCCTGCGATGCAGCAAGCCGGGAAGATCGGCGCATTCGCCCTGACAGAACCTGACGTTGGATCCGGCGCGGCGCGGGGACTAACGACAACCGCCCAGTTCCGCGGCAAGAACTGGATCTTGAATGGCCAGAAGCGGTGGATCGGCAATGCTACCTTTGCAGACTTGACGGTTATCTGGGCTCGCGATGTCGACGACGATCAAGTCAAGGCTTTCGTGGTCGAGAAAGGCACCCCAGGCCTCTCGACAGAAAAGATGAAACACAAGATGGCGCTCCGCGTCGTCCAAAATGCGACCATCAGCCTCCAGAATTGCCATGTGCCGGACGACAATCGGTTGGCGAATGCTTCTTCCTTCAAGGATACAGCAGCGGTGCTGCGTATGACGCGCGCTGGTGTTGCCTGGGAAGCCGTCGGATGCGCCCAGGGGGCCTACGAGCACGCATTGCGTTATGCTTGTCAGCGCGAGCAATTCGGTCGGCCGATTGCAGGATTTCAACTTGTGCAGGATCTGCTTGTGCGCATGCTATCGAATGTGACGGCGTCTCAATGCATGGCGCTCCGTCTGTCGCAATTGCAGGACGCTGGCATGATGAAGGAAGAACACGCCTCATTGGCCAAGGCTTTTTGCACCGCAAGGGCGCGAGAGACGGTTGGTTGGGCGCGCGAGCTGCTCGGCGGAAACGGTATCCTGCTGGATCATCACGTCGCCCGCTTTGTCGCTGATGCCGAGGCCATCTATTCCTATGAAGGTACGCGTGAAATCAATTCGCTCGTTGTCGGTCGCGCCATCACGGGAATGGGTGCGTTTGTCTAAAGGCAGCCGCCCGTCGTTCGCGAATGACTCGCACCTCGATCCGCATCCTGAGCTTCGCATAGGCGCAAACAGATTGGCCCTATCGGGTCAATAGATTGGCCGCCTCAGTCACTGACAGAGGACGCCGCAAGGTCTAGTAAATGCAAAGCCGTGTTTAGTCCCAGTCCCACGTCTGTGCGTGCCAGCTGATTGAGGGGATTATGTCGAACAAGCGTTGGCTCGCTGCCTATGGCGAGCAAATTCCGCCCGAGATCAATCCGGAGGCTTACGGTTCGGTGCTGGAGATGCTCGAAGGCGCCATGCGGCGCTTCGCGGATAAGCCCGCATTCCACTGCTTTGGCCAAACGCTGACCTATGCCGATACCGATCGATTATCGCGCAACTTCGCCGCCTACTTGCAAGTCAAGCTCAGCGTCAAGAAGGCCGATCGCATCGCCGTGATGCTCCCGAACATTCCGGCTTTTCCGCTCGCCATGCTAGGAATCATCCGCGCGGGCGCGGTTCAGGTTAACGTCAATCCGCTCTATACGCCGCGCGAACTCGAGCATCAGCTAAACGACGCTGGCGTCGAAATCATCATCGCCTTCTGCGGCGTGTCGGCGACGCTTGCCGAAATAGTCGACAGGACCCCGGTCAGGACAGTAATCAGCGTCGGTCTGGGTGACGGCACTAGCGCTCATATTCCCAGTCCACCAGTCGATACCCGACTCAGAAATGTAATCGACTTTTCCGTCGCTCTTGACCAAGGCGCCGATCTCGCCATCCGGCCGCTAGTCTTACACGGTGAGGACCTACTCTTTCTGCAATACACCGGCGGGACTACCGGGCTCTCGAAGGGCGCCGCGCTTTCGCACCGAAACCTTGTCGCCAACACCGAGCAGTTCAAGGCCTTCATACCGGACGCCTTGCGCCCTGGCCAAGAAATCGTGGTAACGGCGCTGCCGCTCTACCACATCTTTGCCCTCATGGTGAACTTCATCTCCTGCTTTTCGATTGGCGCGGAAAACTGGCTGGTCCCCAATCCGCGCGAGATCGACGGCTTCGTCGAGATTCTTCGCAAGGCACGCTGCACCATCTTCACGGGAGTAAACACGCTCTACGGTGGGCTACTGATGCATCCGAAGATCGCAGAAGTGGATTTCACGCGGTTGCGTGTAGCGATCGGCGGTGGCGCTGCGGTTCTGCCCACGACGTCTTCGAAATGGAAGGCACTAACCGGAAAGGATATCCTTGAGGGCTATGGTCTATCGGAAACCTCCCCGATCCTCACCCTTAATCCGATGACGACAGCCGGTTTCACGGCAACAGTGGGTCTACCTTTACCTTCGACCGATATCAAACTGCTCGATGCCAACGACATGGAAACGGCGCCCGGCGAGGTTGGCGAAATCTGCGCCAAAGGCCCGCAGGTGATGAAGGGTTATTGGCTGAAGCCGGAAGCCGATGCGGCTGCGTTCACGGCCGACGGCTACTTCCGCACCGGCGACATCGGCGTTTTCAACGAGCAAGGGTTCCTCAAGATCGTCGATCGCAAGAAGGACATGATCATCGTCTCCGGCTTCAACGTTTATCCAAACGAGGTCGAGGCGGTCGCTGCGGCTTGTACCGGCGTCGCTGAATGCGCATGTGTTGGACGGCCAGATGAAAAAACTGGTGAGGCGGTGAGACTGTTCGTAGCGCAGGCCCGGGGTGCGTTTCTGACGGAGACCGAGGTGATCGCCCACTGTCGGCGCGAACTTGCAGCGTACAAGGTGCCCAGAGAAGTGCGATTCCTCGAAGCGTTGCCAAAGTCGAACGTGGGCAAGATCCTGCGCAAGGATTTACGCGCAATTCCGTGACATGCAGGGCCAACGTATTTTGGCTCAGGCCGCGGAGGCAAGCTGTTCCTGGTCGCGCGCGACCTTGAGTGCGTTGGCCCACCAAGCCAACTGATCCAGCATGTCCTTTGCGCCGGCTTGCAGATAGGTGATGTCCTTGAGCTCCTTGCCGTCTTTCCACACCGCCATGAAGTCTGCACCCTGAATGTAGACGCCGGTGCGAATGGTCGCCAATTGCAGTTCGGCGGCAACAAGACGTAACTGCTCGATTGCCCGCGCGCCGCCCACCGAGCCGTAACCGACAAAACCGGCGGCCTTTTTATTCCATTCAGGGTAGGCGTAATCGAGGGCGTTCTTCAGCACGGCTGGAATGCCGTGGTTGTATTCGGCGGTAACGAAGATATAGCCATCGAAACCGGCGACCTTCTTCTGCCACCGTTGCGCAACCGCATTCTGCGAAGGCACCCAAGCATTCGACGCCACCTCGTCGAAAAACGGCATGGGGAAATCGCGTAAGTCCACGATTTCGATCTCCATATCGTCACGCTCAGCGGCAAGATCACTGATCCACTGTGCCGGCTTGTGGCCGAAGCGGGCGGCGCGGGTGGTGCTGATGACGATGGCGATCTTGAGTTTGTTCATGGCAGCCTCTATCTATCGGTTACGAATAGTTACCAGGGCTAAATAGATGACCAAACAGCTCGCACAAGAGGGTACAGCGGTGTTACCGAGTAACCTGCATGAGCCCGAGGATTGCCGTGCAGTAAGCGAGTTGCTTTCCCGCGTGGGAGATAAGTGGACGGTCCTGGTCGTATGGACCTTGGGGGATGGGCCCAAACGTTTCAACGAATTGCGAAAGGCTTTGGGCTCGATTTCACAGCGCATGCTCACGTTCACGCTGCGCGCGCTTGAGCGCGACGGACTCGTGATGCGCACCGCATTCGCGACAATTCCGCCGCGGGTAGACTATGAGTTGACCAAACTCGGTCGGTCATTGCTCGGTCCGGTTAGCGAACTGGGCTTATGGGCGCGCAAGAACCGGTCCGCGATCCAGAATGCCCGTCACCGGTATGATGCCCATCTCACTCGTGATTGATTCTGAGGCGTTTGCATAAGATGGGGTGCCAGAACCGATGGTTCGCAGCCTGGTGCGCCCGAAGCTCCCTCCGGAACATCTACGGCGTATCCGACAAGGTCATCGGTATGGCATTGCGGATTTTCTGGCGGTGGCTTTCGCCGGCGCGACCACGTCCGGCTGCAATCACGTCAGCGCCCCGATCGAAAATTCTCGACATCAGGTTCAGGGGTTTGAACCAAACTCCGGCGGCAACGGCGCCAAGCATCGCGAGGCCGTAGACGGCTAGCCCAACGGCAAGGAGAACGAAGAGCCAGGTAAGCGAGCCCGTAAGGCGCAACGCGAGCCAGCCGCCGCCGATTGCAATCAGCGTACGTACGGCACCTGTTAGGACCGGCCAGAACAGCCGTCCCGCGCCCTGCGAGCAGAAATAAAGCGAGAGGCCGAGACCGAAAAATCCGTAGAACGGTCCGACCACCCTCAGATATCTGACGCCGGCTTCAATAACGCTCGGATCAGCGCTGAACAGGCTGAGCCAGGTGCGCGGGAACAGCGCAGTCATGATGCCGATCGCTTCTGTCAGAGAGAAAGCAAATGCGCCACCGATAAACCCGATACGCATTGCCCGCTCGCGATTGCCTGCGCCGACATTGGTGCCAACAAGAGCAACAAGGGGAGCGCCGAGACCGAATACCAGCGGGATCAACAGATATTCAAGGCGCGCGCCCGTGCCATACCCGGCGACAGCAGCAGAGCCGGCTGCGCTGGCAACGAGTGCAGTCGCACCGCCAATAATAATGTTGGTCTGAATTGACGTGAGAGAGGCGACGGCTCCGATCCGAAGAATTTCGCGGAACAGCGGCCAACGCAAGCGCGTCAGACGCAGGCGCGCCAGATTGCGGCCCGAAAGAATGTACCAAAAAAGTACGGCCGCACCCCCGACATTGAACAGCACGACCGCAGCGCCCCCGCCAGCAATTCCCATAGCGGGAAATGGACCAATACCAAAGATCAGACAGGGCGACAGCGGCACCAGCACAACCACTCCGATGACAGTCACCATGGCCGGTACGAGCATGTTGCCCGTGCCGCGGATGACATTGGCGAGACCGTTCATCACCCACAGCGCGGCGTTTCCCGAAAATACGATATTGGAATAGACCAACGCGGCCTGGAGCTCGCCGCCTTGGCCGCCTAGCGCGCGGTAGATCGCCTCGCCGTGAAACAGCATCACCGCTGAGAAAAAACCACCGAGCCCAAGATTGATAATCACGGCATGCAGAACGAGACTGTCGGCTTCCTCGCGTTTTCCCGCACCGATTGCACGGGCGATTGCCGACGATATACCGCCACCCATGGCTCCTGCGGAGATCATCTGCATCAGCATGACGCATGGGAACACTAGCGCCATTCCAGCAAGCGCATCAGTGCCAAGCTTGGCAACGAAATAGGTCTCGATCAGTCCGGTCGCAGCCTGCGCCAACATCACAAGTACATTCGGCCACGCCATCCGGATCAACGTTGGCACGATGGCGCCTTCAAGTAGAATCCTAGTGCGCGCGCTGTGCGCAACCCTTGGCGCAGAGCGCGCCTCGGATATCCCCTCGGCAGTGATGACACTCATGATGTTGCCGATTTGCTCTTTGTGGACCGAGGTGGCGTGCCGTTCGATAGCGTTTGCGACGGCCGCGCGTAGCGGCGGCGGGTGCGTTCCGGTGCGGCAGGGCCAGCGACGAACTTGAAATCTGGCGCAGCAATCGGCCGCAACGTCCTGCGATCGACAAGAATTGGTTCGGCGGTAGTGCCAGTCATGGAGTTGACGATCTCCACGCTCGCGCCCTCAGGCGCAAAGTGGCGATTGCCCCAGGCAAGAAGTGCGATGAGTACGCTCCGGAAATCGCGGCCGCGCTCGGTCGGGACATATTCATAGCGCGGAGGATGATCGCTGTATCGGCGGCGTCGGAGCATGCCTGCGTCAACCAACGCGTTGAGGCGCCGCGTCAACATATTTGGCGCGATACCGAGGCTCTCCTGAAACTCATCGAAGCGCCGGTAGCCATGCAAAGCGTCCCGCATGATAAGAATGCTCCACCATTCGCCGACGCGCTCGAGGCTGCGGGCGATGGGACAGGGCATGCGGGCAAGGCTTTTTCGTTGCATTGACAAAAAATAGACTAGTCGCTATCATCATGCAAGTTACTATTTCCTGCCCGACAGGCTGAGCAGGTATGCGGAACACGAGGATCCGGCAATGCAGGAAAAGGCAAAACATCAAACCGCCCGTGACGATCCGCTTGCGTTCGACGATCTGACGGTCGGACAGCGCTTCACCAGCGGGACGCATGTGCTCGATGAGGCACAGATCAAGGCTTATGCCGCGCAATTCGACCCGCAGCCCTTTCACCTCAACGAGGACGCGGCGAAAGGCACCTTTTTCGGGAGTCTTGCGGCCAGTGGTTGGCATACCGCGTCTATAACGATGCGGCTGCTAGTGCTGTCGGGCCTTCCGCTCAAAGGCGGCATCATCGGCTCGGGTGGTGAAATCGCCTGGCCAAGACCCACGCGACCGGGCGACGAACTAACCGTGGTCAGCGAGGTTGTGGAATTGACGCCGTCACGTTCGCGACCAGACCGCGGCGTGGCTACGGTGCGTAGCGAGACGCGCAACCAACGCGGCGAAGTGGTGCAAGTAATCACGATGCGGCTTGTCGTGCCGCGACGACGCTCCGTGAACTAATGAACGATCTTCGCGCATGCGAAATTGGCACCTCTCCATGTGGCAGCAGGTCTAACTGCCCGAAACAGCAAAGGTGAATATTTAGCGCGTTTTTCCTGACTGTTGAGACGGCTAAGTTTGTCGTACTATTCACTGAATGCACCGCCGTAATTGAGGTCGATGGATCTACGGCGGCGCGGTTGCTGTCCTGCTATTTGATCGTGTCTGTCCTTCGCACACGAAGGAAGTGATGCATGGAAGCCAGGCGTAACGCCATCGATCCGAATCGCTACTTTGAGAGCATCGCCGCGCGCGCCGATGTGTCGGTGCAGGATCCAGTCTGCCTTTATCTCGAGACGACCAACCGCTGCAATCTACTCTGCACGACCTGTCCGCGCACCTATGAAGAGCTTGAACCGCCGGCCGACATGAGCTGGGGTCTGTTCACCAACATTGTCGACCAGATTCCGAATATCCAGCGCGCAGTTCTTCACGGCGTTGGTGAGCCGATGCTCGTGCGGAATTTGCCGGCGATGGTTCGCTACTTGAAGGATCGTGGAACTTACGTGCTCTTCAACACCAATGGAACCGTGCTCACTGAGCGCAAGGGCCGGGCGCTGATCAACGCGGGGCTTGATGAATTACGCGTATCGCTTGATGCGGCAACCGCCAAATCCTTCGTTGCCGTCCGCGGCAAGGATTATTTCAAACGTATTCTCAGAAATATACGCCAGTTCCGCGATTTGCAGGAGCGCGAAGGTCATCAACTTCCTCGCGTGTCGGCGTGGCTGACAGGATTGAAGGAGACGATTGCCGAACTGCCCGCTTTCGTAAAGGTCGCAGCGGAGGCCGGCGTCAAGGAGGTCTATCTACAGCGGCTCGTATTCTTCGAGAATGATGCAATCGGCCTAGCGCGCCCCGATCAGGCGCTCTACGAACAAATGACGGAAGAGCAAGCCGTCTATCTTAACGAGGCGGCGGCGCTGGCGAGGTACTACGGCATGACTTTCTCCGCGTCGGGTGCGGCTTCCGAGCCGGGGATGAGCCTGAAGCGGGAGGGAGATGCATCGCACTGGCGTCTGTGCCGTCGTCCCTGGACGGTGATGTACATAACCGCAAACGGGCGTGCGCTGCCATGCTGTATCGCGCCATTCTCGCAACGCGGCTACGAGAATTACACGCTCGGCGACGCAACCCAGCAGGCATTACGCGAAATCTGGAATGGCCGGGCCTATCGGGCATTTCGCGCCGGACTGTTGTCGGATCGACCGCCACAGACCTGCGCAAATTGTGGGCTGCGCTGGAGTCTTTAGTGGAACCTCCATGCCGAACAGCAATGCCAATAATTGTCGTGGCCATCCCGACGCTGAATGAGGAAGAGTCGATCGGCGAGGTCGTGCAGGAAATTGCTCGCGGCGGTCTCGTCGAACGGATCATTGTGGCGGACGGCGGCAGCCGGGATCACACCGCGGAAATGGCGCGCGTGGCCGGTGCGGAAATCTTGCTCCCCGGCAAAGGGTACGGACGCGCCTGCCTCGCCGCTGCGCAGTCTGCGCACGATGCTGACATTATCGTTTTTATGGACGGCGATGGCGCAGATGATCCAGCCAACATCTCTGCACTGATCGGCCCGATTCAATCAGGAGAGTACGATTTCGTTATCGGCTCTCGCGTACGTGGAGAGCGTGAACCGGGGTCGATTGCTTGGTATCAAATCGCTGCTGGCCTGATGGTGGGCTTGTTCATCCGCGTGCTCTATGGGGCGCTTTACACTGATATGTGCGCCTTTCGGGCGATCCCGCGCGACACACTTCTTTCGCTTGGCATGCAGGAGCTGACCTACGGGTGGAACATTGAGATGCAGATACGAGCTGCGCGTGCGCGTCTTCGCGTCCTGGAGGTTCCAGTATCGTATCGCAGGCGCCTGGGCGGACGGTCAAAAGTGGCCGGTAACTTTCGGGGCTCCGCTCGTGCAAGTATTCAGATCATGGGCGCGCTTATCCGTGTGCTTGTAGCGGGCAAAAACAGAAGCAAAGCTTAAGATAAAAGGTAACGCGCTGCCGCCCGAACGGGACTCCGGCGGTAAAGCTGAACGAAAAACAATCGATCATGTTTCGTTAGCGACACCCAATTGATGCTGCAGCACAATCAACTGATGTCGGAGGACCGCATTTTCCGCCTCAAGCAAAGACCTTGCTGCGGGTCGATGGTCACCACAGCCGCGGTGCCAGCGACAAGCAAGGTTATTCGTCCTTGGCCAATCTCGGCTCGTGCGGTCTCGTTGTAATAAAGCGGGTATAAAGTCAGAACCCGGTGTAAATGCCGTTCGCCGAGGCTTGTAGAGATTTTGCTCGCGCAACAAATCGTTTCACCTTTTGCAAATCTTTTGTGTGGCTTCCATCGTCTTTGTCCGTCTTCGTTTTCGAGTCCACCCCCGCCGGCCGCACCACTCTTATTGCATCGACTACGTTATCAGGCCCCAGTCCTCCAGCGATAATGACGGGAATACGTACGCTCTCTACGATCTTCCTGTCGATCTCCCAGCTGTGGGTTACCCCGAGCGCCCCTATTTGCACATCGCCGGGCCGATAGCTGTCTAAGAGCAGTATGTCGGCGACTCCATCATAGCTCCGTGCGATGGCGATGCTTTCGTCATCGACAATCGGAATGCTCCGCATCACCGTGAGGGTGCCATATCGCTGTTTGAGCTGCTGCACCGCCGACGCGGTGAGCAGATCGCTAGACGCGCCGAGATGCACAATGGCGGGTTTGAGCTCTGAAATTATTTGCCCGACGAGCCGCACATCAGCAGAGAGTAACAACGCCAAGC
>Ga0207785_1000010_pt1 | contig 32713 bp, 28 predicted proteins | sample LuqExpMetageno74_FD_187831 | JGI IMG/M metagenome (GOLD analysis project Ga0207785, IMG submission 187831) | Tropical forest soil microbial communities from Luquillo Experimental Forest, Puerto Rico - Sample 74 (SPAdes) | ecosystem: Environmental > Terrestrial > Soil > Tropical forest ... | reverse complement strand
GTCGAATTGCTACAGTCGAATTGCTAATGATGGTTGACGCACGCCACGATAAGAATCCGATAATCAGCATCTCCCATGCGGCCCCCCGTTCCGTTTTGGACCCAAGCGTGAGATTAGCAAAAATGTAATCGCGATCGGATTGATGGCCTGGACGCGCGCCGCCGGGACGGAATCGGTTTGGCACCACGGCGTACAGTGTTACGGGAGGGCAAGTGCTATGAAAATATTCTCCTGCTCGTCCCGATCTACGGGAGCATCCTGCTGTTAGCCCATTTCGGTGCGCGTGCGTTGAGACAAACGGAAGGCATCAGTTTCCAGCAAAAAAGTAATCTAAAGGTTTCGCCACAAGGGAACTCGCCAGCCTCTCCAACACCCGCTAAATTGGTAGCGATCGTCATCGGTGCCCAGGTCTGTCTCGTGAAACTATATTCGTATTTCCGCTCGTCCGCTGCTTACCGCGTGCGCATTGCACTCAATTTCAAGAACATGCCGTATGAGATGGTAGCGGTCCACCTCACCAAAGATGGCGGTCAGCAGCGCAAGCCGGCGTTTCGCGCGGTCAATCCTCAGATGCGGGTGCCGGCTCTCGAGCTCGACGGGGGTGAAATCCTGACGCAGTCGCTAGCTATCATCGAATATCTCGACGAAGCGCATCCCGAACCGCCGCTGTTACCGAAAGACGCGCTGGCGCGCGCCAAGGTGCGTGCCATCGCCGATATGATCGCCTGTGACATCCACCCGCTCAACAACCTGGCGGCGCTGCAATACATCAAACGCCAGCTCAAGCATGAACAACCGGATATCGACGCTTGGTATCACCACTGGATTATCGAGGGCTTCACGGCAATCGAGGCGATGATCACGCCGGGACCCTATACTTGTGACGGCCAGGTGACCCTAGCTGACGTTTGCCTGATACCGCAGTTATTCAATGCACGACGGCTCAAAGTGCCGCTTGATCGTTTTCCGAAGATCGTCGCGGTCGAAGGCGCTTGTCTGAAGTTGCCTGCCTTCGACAAAGCACGACCGGAGAATCAACCGGATGCCGAGTGAAGGCCGGTCCCTGGCCTGTCACCCTCGCGCCTTCACCCCTTAAGTACCGCCGAAACAGCCCGTGACTTCCAGCAAGCTCGCCCGCGTTGTCTGCTGGATGGTCGGAGCATTGCTCTCGTTCTCAACTTTGGTTGTTCCCCTCCGATTTCATGCGTGTTCCGCTGATCGCAGTGGTGGGCTGGGCGTTTTACGGCGGCTCGACATCTTCGTGCTGCTCGGTGACTTGATCATCGTCTGCGGCGTATTGTGGAATCTGCGTACCGGGGCCGCGCGCCCACATTGAGCTAACGCTCGCGTAGCCAAAACTTTATCTTTAGAGTGCCGGTTATGAGACGATTCCCGCTCAGGATTGCAACCGCAGTACTCGGAGCGCTTGCCTCGTATGCCAGCGCGCTCGCGCAGTCCCCAAATCCCGTCTGCCACCGGCTGGAGACTCAATTGGCCGCACTCGACCGCGGCAATAGCGATCCCGCGCGCGCGGACCAGATTCGTCGTGCCGAGGACGCAGTCAATCGCCAGCAATTCGAGGTCGACCGGCTGGTCGCCCAGTCGCGCCGCATGGGTTGCGAAAGTTTCGGCTTCTTCTCGATCTTCACCAATCCTCCGCCACAGTGCGGTGGCCTCGTGCGGCAGATAAACCAGCAGCGCAACGCGCTCGAGCAACTGCAGAACCAGCTTGAGCAGCTCAACGGTGGCACCACTGAACGCGCCGCGCAGCGGCAATCGCTACTGATCGCGCTGGCGAACAGCGGTTGCGGTCCGCAATATCGTTCGGCAGCGCTACAGGGACAACAAGGCGGTTTCTTCGATCGGTTGTTCGGCAATAACGGCGGCTTTTTCTCCGATCAGCCAAGTCAAACAGAAGGCGCCTTCCGCACCATTTGCGTTCGCACATGCGACGGGTACTATTTCCCAATCTCATACGCGACGTCGCCGGATCACTTCCACGAGGATGATCAGACCTGCCAGCGGATGTGCCCGGCGGCGGAAGTTTCGCTCTACACCTATCATAATCCCGGCGAGGAATTGGCGCAGGCCGTCTCGCTCAATGGCCAGCTCTACACTGAGCTGCCGACCGCCTTCAATTACCGTAAGGCGCTTGATCCGGCCTGTAGCTGCCGGCGGCCGGGCGAGAGCTGGGCGGACGCGCTCAAGGTCAATGGCACCGACAATACCGTCGCGCCGGGCGATGTGGTAGTGACCGAACAGAATGCCAAGAAACTGTCGCAGCCGCGCATCGGCGCCGTTGGCAAACCGATTCGGCCTGACGACGGGCGCGCGAACAATCAGACAGCGTCGCAACCAGCCTCCGCGCAGGCCACTCCAGACCCCGATCCGGCCAAGAGGACGGTGCGCACGGTTGGACCGACTTTCCTGCCGGTTCGCTAACTTTTCTAGAAGTCGACCGCTTCGCTTTTCGCCGGCGTGCCGTTCACCACCGAGGTATCAGGTTGTGGCAACGGCGTGCCCGGATCGCGAAAACGGTTGGTGATCGGATAGCGGCGGTCGCGGCCGAAATTCTTCAACGTTACCTTCACGCCCGGCGCCGCCTGGCGACGCTTGTACTCGGCAATATTGAGCATCCGTTCGACGCGAACCACGGTGTCGCGATCGAATCCTGCCGCAACGATACCTGAGATCGGCTCCTCGCGCTCCACTAGCCGTTCGAGAATTTCATCGAGCACCGCGTAAGGCGGTAGCGAATCCTGGTCCTTCTGATTCTCGCGCAATTCGGCGGTCGGCAGCCGCGTGATGATGTTTTCCGGGATTACCGAACCATTAGGACCCAAGGCGCCTTCTGGCTTCCAGCCATTGCGCAGACGCGCCAGACGAAACACCTCGGTCTTATAGAGGTCTTTGATGGGATTGAAACCGCCGTTCATGTCGCCATAAAGAGTTGCGTAACCAACGGACATCTCCGACTTGTTGCCCGTGGTGACCACCATGAGATTAAGTTTATTGGAAATCGCCATCAAGATCGTACCGCGCGTGCGCGCCTGCACGTTTTCTTCGGTGACGTCGCGCGCTAGGCCGCTGAAGGTGGAAGACAGCGCTGCTTCAAAACCTTCTACCGCCGAAGCGATTGGCAGCGTCTGATAGCGGACGGTTAAGGCCTTGGCACAGGCTGCCGCGTCATCGAGTGATTCCTGCGCGGTGAATTTGTACGGCAGCATGATGCAGCGCACGCGATCGGCGCCGAGCGCATCGACCGCCATGGTCGCGCAGAGCGCAGAATCAATGCCGCCCGATAGGCCGAGCACGACGCCCGGAAATCCGTTCTTGTTAACGTAATCGCGCAAGCCCAGCACGCAGGCGGAATAATCCGCCTTGTCGCCTTCCAGAGCGCTTTCCTTTGGCCCATCGTCGCAACGCCAGGTCGCACCCTGCCGACGCCACCGCGTCGTTACCACCTCTTCTTTGTATGAGCTCAACTGGAATGCCAGTGAGCAATCGATGTTAAGACCGAGAGAGGCACCGTCGAATACCAATTCGTCCTGGCCACCGACCTGGTTGGCATAAATCAACGGGAGGCTGGATTCCTTGACCCGCGGCACGATCACGTTGAGCCGCTGATTGCTAACCGCACGGCGGTAAGGTGAACCATTGGGGACGATGAGAAGCTCTGAGCCGGTTTCGGCCAAGCATTCAACGACGTTTTCGTAATCGCCCCATTCCGTCCAGATATCCTCGCAGATCGGCATGCCGAGCCGCACACCACGGAAATTCACGGGTCCTGGCACCGGGCCGGGCGCGAACACGCGGTGCTCATCAAACACACCGTAGTTCGGCAAATTGACCTTGTAGCGCAGCGCCGCAATAGCACCAGCGTCAAGCAGCGCCACCGCATTGTGGAGCTTGCCACCTTCTACCCAGGGCGTGCCGACCAGGAGAGCCGGTCCGCCCGACGCTGTTTCTCGCGCCAGAGCTTCAACCGCTGAGCGACAGGCAGCCTGGAAAGCCGGCTTGAGCACGAGGTCTTCAGGCGGATAGCCGGCGATGAAGAGTTCGGGAAAGACCACCAGATCCGCGCCCTGGGCAGCCGCTTTAAGGCGTGCCCGCAGCACCTTATCGGCATTGCCGGCGATGTCGCCGACAGTCGAATTGAGCTGTGCAACCGCGATCGCAAGACAATCGCAAGGGCGCGCGTTCATGCTGATGATCTAGCGCCTACTCTTGCGCCCGGCAATCAGATGGCTGGCTGGCAGAAAACGCAGAGCTTCCTCGCGCTCACAGGCGCGCCACCACTGGTGCAGAGCTGACGCGGCCAGAACGCTCCTTCTTGAGCAACTCGGCCAGCAGGAACGCCAGATCAATCGCCTGCTCGGCATTGAGCCGCGGATCGCAGACCGTGTGGTAGCGATCATTGAGATCGGCTTCAGTAATAGCACGGGCGCCGCCGGTGCATTCGGTGACGTTCTGCCCGGTCATCTCGAGGTGCACGCCTCCGGCATAGGTGTCTTCGGTCTGATGTACCTCGAAGAATTGGCGCACCTCGCTTAGAATCAGGTCGAACGGCCGCGTCTTGTAGCCGGTTGCCGAGGTAATGGTATTGCCGTGCATCGGGTCGCATGACCAGGTCACTACCTTGCCCTCGCGCTTGACCGCGCGCACCAGCGGCGGCAGCAGATCGCCGACTTTGTCCGCGCCGAAGCGGCCGATCAGCGTTAGGCGCCCGGCCTCGTTGTCAGGATTGAGGATGTCGATCAACCGCAACAGGTCGTCCGGCTTGCTCGATGGGCCACACTTCAGTCCCAAAGGGTTCTTGATACCACGCGCATACTCGATGTGTGCGTGATCGTACTGGCGCGTGCGATCTCCGATCCACAGCATGTGGCCGGACGTCGCATACCAGTCGCCTGTGGTCGAATCAATGCGAGTGAGCGCCTCCTCGAAGCCAAGCAACAGCGCCTCGTGGCTGGTGTAAAAGTCGGTGGTGCGAAGCTCGGGATGGCTTTCCAAATCGAGACCGCAGGCCTGCATGAAGCCTAGAGCCTCTGAGATGCGATCCGATAGTTCGACATAACGCCGCGACTGCGGACTATCTTTCACGAAACCGAGCATCCATTGGCGCACACTCGCTAGGTTGGCGTAGCCACCCTGAGCAAAGGCGCGTAGCAGATTCAATGTCGCCGCCGACTGCCGATAGGCCTCAATCTGCCGGCGTGGATCCGGGCGGCGCGCCTCCTCAGTGAAAGCAATGTCATTGATGATGTCGCCACGGTAGCTCGGCAATTCCTCGCCGTCGCGTTTTTCAGTCGGCGAGGAACGCGGCTTGGCAAACTGACCGGCGATGCGGCCTACCTTCACCACCGGCGAAGCGGCGGCATATGTGAGCACTACCGCCATCTGCAAGAACATGCGGAAGAAGTCGCGGATATTGTTGGCGCCGTGCTCGGCGAAGCTCTCCGCGCAGTCGCCGCCCTGCAGCAGGAAAGCCTCGCGGTTGGCGACGCGCGCTAACCCCTTCTTCAGGCTGCGTGCCTCGCCCGCAAACACCAGCGGCGGGAAGGTGGCAAGCTGCTTTTCCACGTCAGCAAGCGCCTGCGGATCCGGATAGTCCGGAACCTGCTGGATCGGTTTCTTGCGCCAACTATCGGGTGTCCAACGCTCAGACATTAACAAATATTCCAACGAGTTGTGGAGGTTATACACGAGACCGCCCCGCAGAAGCCAGCTAGTCACGAAGTCCGTTAGTGAGATGCTATTCCGCCGCCGCGCGGCCGTAACTGACCGTCTTCTCGCGCATGGTGACTAGTTCCTCGCCTGCCGTGGGATGTACAGCCATGGTGGCGTCGAAATCAGCCTTGGTTGCCTTCATTTTCACCGCAATGCCGAGCACCTGGATCAGTTCGGCAGCACAGGAGCCCGCGATGTGGCAGCCTACAACCTGGTCGCTCGTGCCATCCACGACGAGCTTCATAAACGTACGGGTGTCGCGACCAGAAAGCGTGGCCTTCATTGGCCGGAAGCTCGTCTTGTAGATGTCGACCTTGTTCAGCCGCTCGCGCGCCTGCGCCTCGGTCAGTCCGACAACGCCGATCTCCGGTTCCGAGAACACCGCAGTCGGTACATTGATATGATCGACTGGCGTCGGCTTGCCGCCATAGAGGGTGTCGGCAAAGGCCTCACCCTCACGGATCGCCACCGGCGTCAGGTTCACCCGGTTAGTCACGTCGCCTACCGCGTAGATATTAGCCACCGAAGAGCGCGAATATGCGTCGACCGCAATGCCGCCATGCTCGGCGAGCTCGATTCCGAGCCTCTCCAATCCCATTCCCATCACGTTCGGGCGCCGGCCGATCGCGAACATGACCTTATCAGCCGTGATCGTGCGGTTGTCCGAAAGCCGCATCAAGAATTCAGCGCCACAGCGTTCGATTGCCGCGACCATATGGCCGCAGATGATCGTAATCCCGCGGCGTGTCATCTCGGAACGCAGGTGCTCGCGTATATCGTCGTCGAAGCCGCGCAGGATGTTCTGCCCGCGATAGACCAGCGTCACCTCGCTGCCGAGGCCAGCGAAGATATTGGCGAATTCGACCGAGATATAGCCGCCGCCCTGAATCGCAATGCGGCGAGGCAGTTCCCGCAGATGGAAAGCTTCGTTTGAGGATATCGCGTGCTCGAGCCCGGGGATTTTCGGCCCATAATGCGGCCAGGCACCGGTCGCGATCAGGATGGTTTCGGCGCACACACGTGCGCCGTCCGCGAGCCGTATGGTGTGAGCATCTTCCAGCACAGCGCGGCCCTTAACCAGCGTTACCTTCAACCGCTCAAGTGTGGTGGTATAGGCCGCTTCCAGCCGCGCCACTTCATGCGCGACGTTAGCGGTCAACGTCGGCCAATGAAAAGTCGGCTCCGGCACATTCCAGCCGTAGCCCTCGGCGTCCTCGAATTCGTCAGAAAAGCGCGAGGCGTAAACCAGCAGCTTCTTCGGCACGCAGCCGCGGATTACGCAGGTACCGCCGACGCGATACTCCTCCGCTATCATAACGCGCGCACCATAGCGCGACGCGACACGTGCGGCGCGAACACCGCCCGAGCCCGCCCCGATCACAAAGAGGTCGACCTGTTGGTCCGCCATCGGACGCTGTTGCTTGCTCGCCGGCCGCGCCGGTCCGCGACCGGCCGTTTGGCAGCTACTGTGCAATCCCTCGCTTCTGCAACTCTTCGCGCATTTTGCCGATAACTTCGTCAGAAAGCTTATTTGCCCATTCTTGCGTGAAGCGCATACTGGCATCGGCGATCTTCGGCTGTTCATCCAGCAGCTTCTTGCCGGCCGGCGTGTGGTAGAACGCAATGATCGCCTTCAGCTCCTGATCAGTGAAAGCAGTCGCGTAGAACTTGGCGACTTGGTCAGTGATTTCGGAAAAACGCGGCGCGAGATCTGTGCGCACCTTCGCGGCCACTTCATTGAGCTGCGCACCGATTGTGGGATTCTGCTGCAGGAAGAGAAGCTTCGCCTGTTCGACCACGCCGGGAATAAGTGGGCTGAACAGTGTCGTCGCCCCCGTCGTGGCGATCAGCTCCCTGGCGGACGCCATAGCAGCTGCTGACGGCTGCTGGCTGTGAGCCCAGGGGCTAATCGCGACCAGCGCGCCGGCAATCGCGGCCAACCGCACGACGTGTTTGATAGTCTGAATGACGCTCATTTCAGGTCTCCTTGATCTTCAAAAATCACGGCCGCTCAATGAACGTCACACCGTCCGGTCCCGCCAGAATAGCGGTTTGGGCCATACCGATAAACAGACCATGCTCCATGACTCCAGGGATACCCGAAAGCGCATGCGCTATCGCGGGCGGGTCGTCAATCCGGCCGAGCGCCGCATCGATGATCCAGTGGCCGCCATCCGTGACGAAAGCATCGCCGGCCTTGCCCTGTCTTAGGGTCAATGGGCCTGGCTTCTGGACTGCCGCTATCGCTCTCTCAATCGCTCGACATGTGGCGCCCAGACCGAAAGGCGTCACCTCGATCGGCAGCGGGAAACGTCCAAGCACTGCGACTCTCTTGCTCTGATCGGCAATTACGATCATTCTTCTTGAAGCGGCGGCAACAATCTTTTCCATCAACAACGCCCCGCCGCCGCCCTTTATCAGGCTGAGATCTGGCGCGATTTCGTCGGCGCCATCCACCGTCAGATCAAGCTCCGGAGTCTCATCGAGCGTGGTCAGCTTGATACCGCAGCGTTCGGCATCGGCGCGTGTGGCCCGCGAGGTAGGCACTGCGACGATGTCGAGCCCGGCCCGCACACGCTCGCCCACCAGCTCGACGAAATGCTTGGCCGTGGAGCCGGTGCCGAGGCCCAGCCGCATGCCCGGGCGCACGAATTCGACAGCGCGAGTAGCAGCCGCACGTTTTTGGGCCTCGGCGTTCATCGCGGTCGTGTGCAAATGGAGGGCGGATGTACCGTTTCTGCACGCCTATCTAGCGTCGTTTATGCTGCATGAATAGCCGAAAAGCATCCGCAGCGCCTTGCATCGCTCCTGGAGCGAAGGTAGCGATCCTAGGATGGCCGCTCCAACGATCGTTTTCGACCTCGACGGCACCCTCGTTGATACCGCACCGGACCTTGTCCACACGCTAAATGTGATTTGCGCGCGGGAAGGCTTGCCCCCGGTGCCTTATGAGACTGCGCGCAACCTCATCGGCGGTGGCGCCCGCATGATGATCGCGCGCAGGATCGCGGCGGAAGGCGTCGCCATGGCTCCGCCGAAGGTCGAACAGTTGTTCGCCGATTTCATCGCGCACTATAGCGAACATGTCGCCGACCGCTCGCTGCCATTCCCCGGATTAATTGATGCGCTCGATTTGCTGTCAGCTAGCGGAGGCCGGCTCGCCGTCTGCACCAATAAGCTCGAACGATTGTCGGTGCTGCTGCTTAAGCATCTCAATCTCGTTGATCGGTTCGCGGCGATCTGTGGGCAAGATACGTTCGGCATACAGAAACCTGATCCCGAGATGCTACGACGTACCATCAAGGCGGCCGGCGGAAGCCTGAGACGGGCGATCATGGTCGGAGATTCTGTTACTGACATCTTGGTCGCGCGCGCAGCCGGTGTGCCCGTTATTGCAGTGGATTTCGGTTACAGCGAGCGTCCGGTATCCGAATTTGGGCCGGACCGCGTAATTAGCCACTTTGATCAACTGGACGAGGCACTCGCCGCGATTTTAACTTCAAATTGAGGCCTATAGCGGCTTTATGATCAATGCGGTTAGGCTAACGCTACGCAAGAGGTTGCACCCACGTCATCGCGCACGTATTCTGTTAATGGGCGGGCGATCTCTATCGCTCGAGTGGATGGGTCAGACATTATGTACCGAGTTGTTGCAATTGTATGCGGGGGGCTCGCGCTCGCTGGTTGTTCCTCAACACCCGACTGGTTGAGTATCGACGCGCTGAAGCCAGCGCCGGCGATGGAGACTGTTCGTTTCGAGACCAATCCACCGGGCGCCGAAGCCAAGGCCTCCAATGGACAGTCGTGCCACACGCCTTGCGCACTCGCGCTGCCGACAAATGCGCCGATGACGATCAGCTTCGCGCTCAACGGCTATCTACCGACGACCGAAACGATCGAGCCGGTCGCGGCGAGCATCGGTCTACCGGAGCTGAGGCCAAACCCGTTGCAGGTTGAACTTTCGCCTGCGCCGCCGAAGCATGTGAAAAAGCCGGCTAAGAAGCCGGCTACGAGAACGTCGGGGAAAACCCCGCCGAAACCAGCCACCGCCAACACGGCACCCCCCGCCCCCGCGCCAACTCCTGCATCTCAGGCAACGCCACAGCCCCCTTCACCGGCAACGCAACAAGCCCCTTCGCCCTGGCCCGCGACACCGCCGCCGAAGGGTCAGTAAAGCTAGCCATCGGTTGAAAGCGCCGCGGATACTAGTCGCGGCGTATAAGCCGCGTTCCCGTTGGCTGGACGCACTGGCCGTTATCAGCCACAATTCCTATATCTGGATGCGCGGTTTTACTACGCGGAACTTCAGATGGTAGCGACGAACGACGTCACCAGGCTTGACCTTGATCGCGCAGATAACCGGCTGCGCGCACTGGTCGACCCGTTTCATCGCGCAATCAATTATCTGCGTGTGTCGGTGACCGACCGTTGTGACTTCCGCTGCGTCTATTGCATGTCGGAACACATGACATTCCTGCCCAAGGCCGATCTGCTGAGCCTGGAGGAACTGGACCGGCTGTGCAGCGCATTCGTCGCCAGGGGCGTGACCAAGCTGCGGCTGACCGGCGGCGAACCATTGGTCCGCCGTGGCATCATGACCCTAGTTTCTTCTCTATCCAGACATTTGGCGAGCGGCGCGCTTAGGGAGCTCACACTCACCACCAATGCTTCTCAATTGGAGAAATTTTCGTCCGAACTCAAAGCATATGGCGTCGAGCGCATTAATGTTTCCCTCGATACGCTTGACGCGGATAAATTCCGCTCCATTACACGATGGGGGGAACTCAGCAAGGTGCTGGCCGGCATCGATGCCGCGCAGGCCGTCGGCCTGAAGCTGAAGATCAACGCCGTCGCGCTCAAAGGCGTCAACGAGGATGAAATCAGCGATCTGCTTGCTTGGGCTCACGGTCGTGGCATGGATCTGACAGTCATCGAGGTGATGCCGCTCGGCGACATCGAAGAAAGCCGGCTCGACCAATACCTGCCGCTGTCCTTGGTGCGGGCGCGTCTGGCAGAGCGTTATACGCTGGAAGACATCGACTATCGTACTGGCGGGCCGGCGCGGTACGTCCGTGTCAAGGAAACCGGCGGGCGGCTCGGTTTTATAACGCCGCTGACCCATAATTTCTGTGAATCCTGCAACCGGGTACGCGTCACCTGTACTGGCACGCTCTACATGTGCCTCGGCCAGGAAGATGCCGCCGATCTGCGCGCGCCCCTGCGCGCCTCTGAAAGCGACGATCTAATCCATGCCGCGATCGACGAGGCGATTACCCGCAAGCCGAAGGGGCATGATTTCGTAATCGATCGCCGCCACCGCCGTCCGGCGCTAGCGCGCTTCATGAGTGTGACTGGCGGTTAGCGCGGTCTTCAGGTTTCCTCAAGCCGCGGCCAGGGTAAGACAGAGAACAAAACCGTCGTCGGCATCCCCTTCGGCATTGATCGCTTTAGTTCGCCGCAAGCCGCTTTCGGCGTCTAGTGGACAGGCGCGGGTGGCACTCTCATGGGCGTACTGGTTGACCGATGGTTGGGCCGGCCGTGTACGACTTCGGCAGGGCTCAGGGCACTCGGGAACCACACGGGCCGCCGCCGACGGCGACCCTCTCCTAGCATAATGCCAATTTCACCATTGACGCCGTATTGCAGGCATCGGATTAAGAGAGCGGACTTGGCCTCGCGGCCACGCCATGAGAACACATAGCAAAAAATAAAAAGGTCTGGCCGGCGTCACCGTAACGGCTGACCAAGGGGGAGGTGCCAGTGAGTGGTCTCGATGGATTGCTCAAATCTTTGCTGCCGGCAACGCGCGTGGTTGACACTGTCACCACCTGGATCGGCCGACGACTAGCCTGGCTGATCCTGGCCGCCGTGATCGTATCGGCCGCCAACGCCACCGTCCGGAAGGTCTTCGACACCTCGTCAAATGCCTGGCTTGAATTGCAGTGGGTATTGTTCAGCGTCGTGTTCCTATTGTGCTCGCCGTGGACGTTGCTTGCCAACGAGCACATCCGTATCGACATCGTGAACAACATGCTGCCGAAGCGCCTTCGCGATACCATCGACTTGATCGGTCACACTTTCTTCCTGCTGCCGCTTGCCATCGTCTTGGTCGTGACCGGAACGCCATTTTTTATCGTTTCGTTCAAACAGAACGAGCAGTCACCGAATGCCGGCGGGCTACCGCAATGGCCCTCCAAAGGCCTAATCATGATCGCGTTTGCCATGTTGTTGATCCAGTGTTTGTCGGAACTCGTGAAGCGAATTTCCATTATGCGAGACCTCATCCCCGACCCCCACGCGGAGCAAAAGAGTTCGCTAGAAACCGAGGCTGAGGAAATCATCGGGGCCATCGAAAAGCACTAGCCATATCGCTATGTAACCGGGGACCCGCATGGAAGCATTTCTTACCGCGAACATGGCTCCAATCATGTTTGGAGCCTTGGTCATCTTCCTGCTGCTTGGGTATCCGGCTGCATTTTCGCTCGGTGCGGTTGGACTGATCTTCGGGCTAATTGGTATCAAATTAGGTCTTTTTGTCCCTGACTTCCTGCAGGCATTGCCCGATCGCATCTACGGCGTGATGAGCAACGACACGCTGCTTGCGATTCCATTCTTCACCTTTATGGGATTGGTGCTCGAACGTTCCGGCATGGCCGAAGATCTTCTCGACACGATCGGACAGTTGTTCGGTACAGTGCGCGGCGGCCTTGCTTATGCGGTCATCTTTGTCGGCGCGCTGCTGGCCGCCACTACCGGTGTTGTCGCGGCCTCGGTCATTTCCATGGGCCTGATATCCCTGCCGATCATGCTGCGTTACGGCTACGACCGGCGAGTGGCCTCAGGCGTGATTGCCGCATCCGGCACTCTGGCACAGATCATTCCGCCGTCGCTGGTGCTCATCGTGATGGCCGATCAGCTCGGCCGTTCGGTCGGCGATATGTACGAAGGCGCCTTCATTCCCGGCCTCCTGCTTGCCGGTCTCTACGCAGTCTATGTCTTTATTGTCACGCTCTTATATCCAAAGGCAGCGCCTGGCCTGCCGGCCAAAGCGGTCGGCTTCCGCGAGCCAGACGGCAGTCGCGGCTTGACTTCGCTCGGCATCCTTACCGTGGTCAGCGGCATATTCGGCTGGTTCGTGATGCGTAATGCGGGGGCGCACGGCGCAGATTTCGTAGTGCTGACTATGTTCTTCGGAATGGTTTTTGGTTTCGCCGTGGCGGTGCTTAATTGGGTGAGTAGCCATTATTTTGGTTTCCGTTTCCTTTCGCATATGGCGCAGCAGACCACCTTCGTGATGGTGCCACCACTGTTCCTAATTTTCCTGGTTCTCGGCACCATCTTTATCGGCGTCGCCACGCCGACCGAAGGCGGCGCCATGGGTGCTAGCGGTGCGTTGATCCTCGGCGCGCTTAAACGGCGGCTGAACTGGGACTTGGTCCGTCAAGCGGTGGAATCGACTGCCAAGCTGGCGGCCTTCGTGGTTTTCATCCTAATTGGCGCACGCGTGTTTTCGCTCACTTTCTACGGCGTGAGCGGCCATATCTGGGTCGAGAGCCTGCTAACGTCGTTGCCGGGCGGGCAGTTCGGATTTCTGATCTTTGTCAACGTCTTCGTGTTCTTTCTCGCATTTTTTCTGGATTACTTTGAAGTGGCCTTCATCGTGATACCGCTGCTTGGTCCTGCCGCCGAGCATCTCGGCATCGATTTGATCTGGTTTGGTGTCATCCTGGGCGTGAACATGCAAACTTCTTTCTTGCATCCGCCATTTGGATTCGCCCTGTTTTATCTGCGCTCGGTCGCACCGCGTGAAACCTTCATTGACCGCATCACTGGCAAGCGCATCGATGGAGTGACCACCGGACAGATTTACTGGGGCGCGGTGCCCTTCGTCGCGATTCAAGCTCTGATGGTGCTGTTGGTAATCCTGTTCCCGGCTATGGTAATGCACTACAAAGGCCTGGCATCAAAGATCGACCCCAGCAAGGTAAAGATCGAGGTGCCTCAAATCGAGCTGCCGTCGCTAGACTTCAGTGAACCACCAAAAAACTGATCGCCTAATAGGCTCAGGCAGGTCATGCTTGCCGGAGCATTTGCCAGCGAGCATGGCTGAGCGCGGGTCACAAAACCCTGCGGGAGCGAATCATAAAGGAGTCGTAGCCGTACTCCGCCACCTGCCACCAAAGATATTCGTCGTTGCGGAAGGCTACAATCGAATCCCACACTTTCTTGAAGTCAGGATTAGTCGCCGACGTTTCCGCATTCACCTCGTTCGAAGCTTTGAGGCATGCTTCCATGACCGACTGCGAGAACGGTCGCAATTGAACACCGGCTGCAACAAGCCGCTTGAGCGCCTGCGGGTTACGGGCGTCGTAGCGAGCGGTTTCCTCCACGTTCGCGTAGCCAGCTGCCGACGCTATAATCGCCTGGTAGTTCTTAGGCAGCTCATTCCATTTGGCCAAATTTATCAACAAATGATTGGTAGTGCCGCCCTCCCACCAACCTGGGTAGTAGTAGTATTTCGTCACTTTGTAGAAGCCGAGCTTCTCGTCATCGTAGGGACCGACCCACTCGGCAGCATCAATTGTGCCTTTTTCTAGCGCCGGGTAAATATCGCCACCGGCGAGCTGCTGAGCCACGCAACCGAGTTTTCCAAGTGTTTTACCGGCCCACCCGCCGATGCGCATCTTCAAGCCCTTGAAGTCACCCGGCTCCTTGATCTCTCTGTTGAACCAGCCACCCATTTGCGCGCCGGTGTTCCCCATCAGGAGGGCCTTAGTGTTAAATTTCTTGCCAAATTCGTCGATCAGCTTTTGACCGTCGCCCTCGTAGAACCAAGCATTCTGCTGGCGCGCATTGAGACCAAACGGCGTGGCACAGAACAAAGCCCAGGTCGGATCTTTGCCGATAAAATAATACTGCGCGCTGTGACCCATCTCGACGGTTCCATTCTGCACCGCGTCAAGCACTTGCAGACCGGGCACGATTTCGCCGGCAGCGAAGACTTGAATTTGGAATTTGCCGTCGGTGGCCTCATTGACCCATTTGGCAAAGGTTTCGCAGGCGCCGAATAGCGTGTCGAGCGACTTTGGCCAACTCGCGGTCAAACGCCACTTGAGCTCTGGCATCGATTGGGCGATCGCCGGCTTGGTGATTGCAGCGGCAGCGGCACCCACGCTAAGGGCGGTAAGAAATTTACGGCGCTTCATTGAACCCTCCCTTTAACCCTATACCGGAATTGTTGAAAAGCCCGCCCCCGGACGGCGGCAGATTGCGACCTCGACGCTTTGAGCGCAAGCTGCAGAAACCGATAATTGGTAGCATTATTGAAGGTTGGCAGACTAATCATCTGGTCCGCCTTTCGCGAATGAGCTCGCAAATTTAGCGAAACATGAAGTGCTGATGCGCGTTGCTCCAATCGCGCTGCTTGACCAGCCTGGTACCCGCGGCGACGAGCCTGGCACGCCAGGACCGGGTGGCGGTTCGCTGGATCATCCTCCCGCGCTCAGCGTGTCGCACTAAGCTTCGATCACGATCCGTGGCGCGGTGCGCCCGGCGGCAGCGCCGCGTTTGATTTGCTCGAGAACCTTGGCGCCGATCTCGCGGTAGATCTTAGCGTGCGGGCCGTCCGGCTCGGAGGTGACCACCGGCAAACCGGCGTCAGACTTCTCGCGGATCGTCATATGCAGCGGCACCTCGCCGAGGAACGGCACGCCCTGGCGCTGCGCTTCGTTGCGCGCCCCTCCGGTGCCGAAAATATCCGATCGCGTGCCGCAGCTCGGGCATAGGAAATAGCTCATATTCTCGACGATGCCGAGCACCGGCACGTTGACGCGCCTGAACATCGCAACGCCGCGGCGCGCGTCAATCAACGCGAGGTCCTGCGGCGTTGACACGATCACGGCGCCCTTAAGCGGCACCTGCTGCGCCATCGTGAGCTGCGCGTCGCCAGTACCGGGCGGCATGTCGACCACCATGACGTCAAGCTTGCCCCATTGGACCTCCTGCAGCATCTGTGTTATCGCCGACATCACCATCGGGCCGCGCCAGATCATCGGCGTCTCTTCCTCAATCAGGAAACCAATCGACATCACCGAGAGCCCGTAGCGCTCGATCGGCTTAAGCTTACTGCCGCCGACGACCTGGGGCTTCTCCTTGATCGCCAACAGCTTGGGCAGCGATGGGCCATAGATGTCGGCATCGAGCATGCCGACCTTCAGACCGAGGTCGCGCAGGCCGAGCGCCAGGTTGACCGCGGTGGTGGATTTACCGACCCCGCCTTTGCCGGAAGCGACCGCGATCACCGCATTGACACCCGGAATGCCTGGCGGTTTTCGGTCCACCGGATGCGCATGTGGCGGCGACGCCACCCGCGACGCGGGGCCTGCTGCACCAGCGGCACGCTCGGCGGTCAAAGCGACAAGCACGGACTTCACGCCGGCAATCGCACGCACGGCCTCCTCCGCGCTCTTGCGCACCGGCTCCCACGCCTTCACATCGGCAGCGTCCACGGTAAGGGAAAAGAACACCTTGCCATCGGTGACCACGATGTCGGACAGAACACGCGCGTCGGTGAGCGGCGCCCCGCTGGGCGATGGTACTTTCGCCAGCGTGCCAAGAACCTGTTCCTTGCCCACCGCCATAGCAGTAATTCCCTTTGCCTGCCCGTATTTGCGCCGACACGATAAACGCAAGGCTGAAACGGTCAATGCGGACCGCCCGCACCAGCGGTTGACGCGCCTGCGTTCCCAGTGACCTATTGCAGAGATAGGACGCGGGCGGGACCTGCCAAGGCTCGATCCGGAACTCGTGAGGGAGGACTTGCGATGGCGAAGGTGGCGTTTCTGGGTTTGGGCGTTATGGGATACCCCATGGCAGGGCACCTTAGGAACAAAGGCAAGCATGACGTGACGGTCTATAACCGAACCGCTGCCAAGGCTGAGAAATGGGTCGCGCAATACGGCGGCAAGTCTGCTCCCACCCCAAGGGCCGCCGCCGAAGGCCAGGATTTCGTGATGGCCTGCGTGGGCAACGACAACGACCTGCGCGAGATCACGCTTGGGTCGGACGGTGCTTTTGCCGGCATGGGCAGGGGCAAGGTTTTCGTCGACCACACCACCGCTTCCGCCGAGATTGCGCGCGAGCTTTATGCTGCAGCCAGGAAAGGCGGCTTTGATTTCATTGACGCGCCGGTCTCAGGCGGGCAGGCAGGCGCCGAGAACGGTGTGCTCACGGTAATGTGCGGCGGCGATAACGAGCCCTTTGGCCGCGTCGAGAAGGTGATTGCTTCCTATGCCCGTGCCTGCAATTTGATGGGTGTGTCCGGCTCAGGCCAACTCGCCAAGATGGTCAACCAGATCTGCATCGCCGGGCTGGTGCAAGGTTTGGCCGAAGGCATCCACTTCGCAAAGAAATCCGGCCTCGACATCGAAAAGCTAATCACCACCATCTCCAAGGGCGCGGCACAGTCGTGGCAGATGGAAAACCGTTACAAGACCATGGCGGCCGGCAAATTCGATTTCGGCTTCGCAGTCGATTGGATGCGCAAAGACTTGAGCATCTGCATGGGCGAAGCGCGCAAGAACGGTGCACGCCTGCCAGTCACAGCGCTGATCGATCAGTTCTATGCGCAAGTTCAGGCGATGGGTGGCAAGCGCTGGGACACTTCGAGCCTGATCGCCCTCCTCGACCGCTAGAACTCGATGGTCAATCCGTCCTCGGCGATCAACACACCCGCGGCTCTGATCTCATCGAGGTTAGCGAGCACGCTTGGGTTCATATGTGTAACCATGGTCCGGCGCGGGCGCAGGCGCAGCAGCTTGCTCTTGAGAATTTCCCAGCTCAAGTGGCCAGTGATCTTGCCGGAATAGCCGAAGCATTCGCACACGAACAGATCGGATTCCTCCGCGATTGGCAGCAGTGCATCTGTCCATTCAGTATCGCCTGAATAGGCGAACACTCTGTGGCCGTCCGCAATCCGAACCGCCGTCGAAGGTGCGCCGGATTGGTGCACCACCTCTGTGCTGGTGACGGAATGGCCGAGGACTTCCGTCGGTACGCCGACAGCAATCTCCTCGACACGCCATGTGAATTTCCATTTTGATCCGCTCGACTTTGGGAAGACTATTTCGAGCAATGCCTTCAGACGCTCGCGTGTGCCCGGCGGTCCTGCGATCAGCAACGGCTCCTCCCGCCGCGAGAGTAATTGCGCGTCGAGCAGCAGGAACGGCAGACCGCCAAAATGGTCGCCGTGCAAGTGCGAGAGCACAACCGCTTCTATACGGTTGGGATCGAGACGCCACGCCTTCAACGCGGGCAAAGCCGACGCGCCGCAATCGACGAGCAGTGTGCCCCTGGCTGTTTCCAGCCAGAAGCACGTGTTGGTGCGGCCGCCGGAGCCGAAAGCATCGCCGGAGCCGACGACAATCAGGCGCATTAGGCCTTCGCGCTGGGTCGCGCCGACACTGTGGCGTGCCAGCGCTTCACGTTGTTGGCGTCTTCCGGCATCGTAAGCCGCGCCGGCTTCATGAAATCAACCGCGACCAACGTGGTGATGTCGGCAACCGAGAAGCGGTCTCCCGCGACGAATTCGCGCGTCGCCAGTTCTTTGTCGAGGAATTCGAGGAACCAGATCGCGCGCGGCAGCATCGCCTCGGCATAGGCCGGCACTTGCGGTACTTCGAGTTCCTTCATCGCCGGATGCAGATGGCGGAACACTGCCGCGACGTTGGAGAAGAAGTTGATCTCAGCACGTCGATTCCACATTTCCACCAGCGCGATCTCCTTGGCGCCCTGCCCGAACAGCGGCGGCTCCGGCCGCAGCACCTCGAAATAACGGCAGATCGCGATCGACTCGGTGATCACCGTGCCCTCGTCGAGTACTAGCGCCGGCATACGCTGCAAAGGATTGATCGCCGTATATTCCGGCGTCTTGTGCTGCATGGTCATGATGTCGACCTGCTCGGTCGGTACCGCGATGCCCTTCTCCGCGAGGAAAATACGGGTGCGCCGGGGGTTCGGCGCCGTCCGGCTGTCATAGAGCTTCATCGTTAACTCCAATCAGATTTCCCCTTTGTTCCAAGCCGACCACGGGCCAAAAGACCTGTCAAACCGGCCGGTAACACTTACTTAACCAGCGATTTTAGTGGGACTTTAAGCTTGGTCTTAAGGAATTTGAGGGAGTTTGGTCGCGAGCTTTTGTGTGTCCAAGCGTTCGACTTCATGCCGAGTCCAGGCGAACAACCCCATCTGTCCGCGCTGCCTCCGGAAACCGCGCCGGTTAAGCGCCGCCTCGCCGCACAGTACGTGCGCGAAGCGCGTGACCGCCTGACCTCGTCGAGCGGCACTCGCCCGGCCTTCGATTACGAACTGCTGCGCCAGTATGCGCAGAACCGACTGTCGGCTTCGCTGGTGATCCTGGTGCTGATTGCCACCATCGGCTTCCTGTCTAGCCTTTGGACCAGCGTCGTGACCGCCGGAGTATGGACCGCTGCTGCGCTTGTCATCCACGCCGTGATGATCACTAAGTGCAAGCAGTTCCTTGACCTACCGATCGCCGTGATTTCGGCGCGCGCCTTTCGCTTGCGCTTTATAATTCTTGACCTCTGCTACGGGCTGGCCTGGATGTTCATCCTCACCCACCCGGTTGGTGCCGACGATAATTCCGACACCTTCATGCTGTTCATCATGCTACTGATCGTAGCGGTTTCCAGTATGTTGGCCTCGAGCCTGCCGATCGCGGCCTTCGTCGCGACTTTTCCCGTCACCACGGCAATCGCGCTTGACTTTACGCTGCATGGCACGTTGCACGACTACATGCTGGCGATCATGGCGCTGACCGCGCAAGGCTATTTCGCGGTGCTGGCCTACCGGCTCTATTCGACAACTTTGGCGACGCTGGAAGCTCGCGCGGAAAAAGATCTGCTCATTGGGGAACTCGAACAAGCGAAATCGGTCTCCGACGAAGCGCGGCGGCGCGCGGACGCCGCCAACATCTCCAAGTCGCGCTTTCTTGCGCAGATGAGCCACGAGTTGCGCACCCCACTCAACGTCATCCTTGGCTTCTCCGAAGTGATGAAAACCGAGGTGTTCGGCGAGCACTCGGTCCCCGCCTATAAGGAATACTCCGCCGACATTTACAATTCGGGCGTGCATCTACTCGGGCTGATCAATGAGATTCTCGATCTCTCGCGCATTGAAGCTGGCCGCTACGAGCTCAACGAAGAATCCATCGGGCTCGTCAGCATCATCAAAGATTGCCACCATCTCTTGAAGCTACGCGCTAGCAACCGCGGCATCACTATCCACGAAATGTTCGAAGCTGACCTGCCGCGGCTATGGGCGGACGAGCGCGCGGTGCGCCAGATTTGCCTCAACTTGTTGTCCAACGCGATCAAGTTCACGCCGCAGGGCGGTGAGATCTGGCTGAAGGTCGGTTGGACCGCGTCCGGCGGCCAATACATAAGCGTCAAGGACACCGGTCCGGGAATCCCAGAGGAAGAAATCCCGATCGTGTTAGCTTCCTTCGGCCAAGGTTCCAACTCGATCAAGTCCGCTGAACAGGGCGCGGGACTCGGCCTGCCCATCGCCAAGAGCCTGGTCGACCTGCATGGTGGCACTTTCGTGCTGAAATCTAAGCTTCGCATCGGCACAGAGGTCGTCGTCACCTTCCCGCCCGAACGCGTGGTAGCAGCGATGGCGCCGATGACGGAGCACGCACCGCCGATCACACCGCCGGGCGAACCCATTCTCACCCCGGAGGAAAAGCGCCAAGTCACGCGGCGGCCACTCTTCCGCGCTGGAACGTGACGTCCAGCCTTGCGAGAAACGCCCGCAACAGCATTTTCCGCCGTCCCAAGTACGTTCGTAACGCACCGAGACCGACATGATCGAAAGCCCCTACGTCAAGATCTGCACGCGCGATGTCCGTTCCAAGTTATGCCTCGGTTGTGTCCGGAGCATCAACTGGACCGAAATGAGCGCTGCCGAGCGCGGGCGCATCATGGGCGAATTCCCCTGGCGGCCCATAGCAGGCCGGCAATCCGAAACCATTAGAGCGATAGGTTGATGCCGTGAGCCGCCGCCTCACCTGGTCCTTTGTTTTCGGCGTAGCGCTGTCGCTCGCCGCGCTGATCGCCACTCGCGACCAGGACGCCATCACCAACCTGCTGGCGCACGAAGTTGGTTCCGTCGCACTCAAGCTCATCCTGGTAGTCTTCGTCGCTGGCCTGGTGCTCGCGCTTTACCGCGAACGGCTGTGGCAGGCGCTTGAGGCAATCCTATTCTGGACCATGATCGGACTCCTGCTAATCGTCGGCTACAGCTATCGATTCGAGTTGCGCGATATTACCGACCGTGTGATTGCGGGAATAATGCCCGGACATGTCGCCGGCTACGGCCGCAACGTCGAGGTCGTCCGCGGCCAAGGTGGGGATTTTGCAGTTGGCGCCCATATCAATGGCGCGCGCTTGCCGATGGTGCTGGATACGGGCGCCAGTTCCGTGGTGCTCACCTACGAAGCCGCCAAGGCCGCCGGTCTTCCGCTCGAAGTACTCGATTACACGGTGAACATCGATACCGCCAACGGCCGCACCCGCGCTGCGCCGGTGACGCTCGACCGCGTCGCAGTAGGTAGCCTGGTCGAACGCGCAGTGCCAGCATTGGTCGCGCAGCCCAGACAACTCAAGAACAATCTGCTTGGCATGACCTTCCTCAACCGGCTGGAAAGCTGGGAAGTGCGCGGCGACCGGCTGCGCATGCGTGGCCAGCCCTGACAGTTAGACCAAGCTGGCCACAAATCGCAGCGCGACCAGAATCAGGAAAATCCCGAAGGCGATCTCCAGCTTGCGGCGCGGCAGCCAGTGCGCCAACGCCACGCCGTAGCGTGCCGTATAGCTCGACACCGGTGCCATCAGAGCAAAGCCGATCAGCGAGACAAAGCCGATCGACAATGGTGGCAACTGCGTCATGTGCGGCCAGCCCGCAAGCATGTAGCCAAACGTGCCGGCAACGGTGATTGGCACGCCGATACCGGCCGAGGTGGCCACCGCGCGCTGCAACGGTTGCCCATAAAGCGTGAGAACAGCATTCGATAGCGACCCACCGCTTACGCCGACGAGCGACGAGAAGAAGCCGGTCAAAAATCCGTAAAACGCCAACGGTCCGCGGCTTGGCAATTCGCTGCCGAGATTCCAGCGGTCGCCGGCAAAGAGCATCTTGGTGGCGATGGCCCCGGCAAAGATGACGAAAGCGATTTTGAACACCGCCGCCGGCGCAAACGAAGCAATGACCGAGCCGATCGCCACGCCTATGATCGCCGGCAGCGCCCAAAGTCGCACGACATGCGGGATCACGGCGCCTTTTCGCTTGTGCTCAAGGTACGAGCGCACCGTGGTAGGAATGATAATAGCGAGCGAAGTCCCGATGCACAGCTGCATGCGGATATCCTCTGGCACGCTGAGCAGGCGGAAGACTTCGTACAGCACCGGTACGATAATGGCGCCCCCGCCGATCCCGAACAGACCGGCCAGGATTCCGACCAGAATGCCAGCACCTGCGATGCAGAGTGCGAGCAGACCGATATCGCCGTCGGGAAATCCGTACACGATGGAATTCTCTAGTGCGGGAAGCTACGCGGCGATGTTCGATAAATTGCGACTGTTGTCTACCACTTGCGCCAGCGCATCAGCGATGACACAGGCGGATGCGCCGGGTTTTAGCGCCTCGCTCGCTAGATGGCGGCGGAATCCACGCGCACCCGGTACCGCACGGAACAGACCCATTAGGTGCCGGGTAATGGCGTTGAGTCGCACTCCCTCGGCCAGTTCGCGCTCGATATAGGGGACCAGCGCCAGCGCCGCCGCTCTCGGCAAAGCAAAGGGGGCGGGCTCGCCATACAGCAGCGGGTCGACCGCAAGCAGCCGCCAAGGCTCCTGATAGGCGGCGCGGCCCATCATGACGCCATCGACGTACTCAAGCTCAGCGCGAGCCTGTTCGACACTCGTGATACCGCCGTTGAGGACGATCGTGAAATCTGGGTGTGCTCGCTTGAGGCGGCGCACGATTGTGTAATCGAGCGGCGGCACCTCGCGGTTCTCGCGCGGTGACAAACCTTGCAGCCAGGCCTTGCGCGCGTGGACGATCAGCACGTCGGCGCCTGCTGCTTTTACTTTTTTAGCCAAGTCGAACAGCGCCTGCTCGGGCTCTTGCGTGTTCACCCCAAGCCTGCACTTCACCGTCACCGGGACTTTCACCGCGGCCTTCATCGCTGCAACGCAGTCGGCGACCAGCACCGGTTCGAGCATCAGGCAAGCGCCGAAGCGGCCCTCCTGCACCCGGTTAGACGGGCATCCCACATTGAGATTGATCTCGTCGTAACCAAATTCTTCACCGATGCGAGCCGATGCGGCCAATGCCACCGGATCGCTGCCGCCGAGCTGAAACGCTACCGGATGTTCGAATGGATCGAAGTCGAGCAGACGCGCGCGGTCGCCGCGCAGCACCGCGCCGGTGGTCAGCATCTCCGTGTAGATCAGCGCCCGGCGTGTAAGCAGGCGATGGAAAAACCGGCAATGCCGGTCTGTCCACTCCATCATCGGAGCGACACAGAAACGATGGGACAACGTTTTTCCTGTTTTTTCAGTCATTTGTTAGATTTCACTGTTGTCTCATGCCGTGTGGTGACAAAAAAGGCAACAACGTCTACTGCAAGTTTTCGCCCGAGGCGCTCGTCATCATCAAATCGATGCCACCGTCGAACCGCAAATATTTCCCTATTCAACCATTGCAAAAAGACGTCCTTGTGCCAGTCTCATCTATAGGCCTATAGAAATAGAGCAAGAACAGATCGTCCCGGCCGGGAGAACGCTATGGCCGAAAATAGTAAAGGCCGGCCGCCCTTTCGCGCGGATCATATCGGCAGCTTGCTGCGCCCGGCGACCTTAAGGCAGGCGTTCAAAGATCGCGCCGCGCACCGCATCGACGACAGCCAGTTCACGCAAATCCAGGACCGCTGCATCCGCGACGTGGTCAAGTTGCAGGAAGAAGCGGGTCTCCAGGTCGTGACCGACGGTGAATTCCGCCGCGGCTCCTATTGGGCGCGCTTCGTCGAGCGGCTCGACGGCCTCACCATAAAGTCCGCGGTATTCAAGTTTCGCGACGATAGCGGCCACGAGCTGGATTTCACCGCCCCCTATGCGACCGGAAAACTCAAACGCGTTCGCCCGCTCGCCCTCGATGAATTCGTCTTTCTGCGCGAGGCCAGCCAGGCAACACCGAAGATCACGCTGCCGTCGCCGTCGACGATGCACTTCTACCGCTGCACGGATTTCGCCGACCGGTCCGTCTATCCAGATGCGGACGCATTTTTCGCTGATCTGGGCCGCGCCTATCGCGAGGAAATTGCCGAGTTGGCCAAGGCCGACTGCCGCTACGTTCAGCTCGACGAGGTAGCGATCGCCCTTCTCTGCGATCCCGCCATCCGTCAGAAAGTCGAGGCCATAGGAGAGAAACCGGACCGCCTGGTCGATCTCTACATCGAGAGCCTGAATACGGCCATGGCTGACGCGCCCGCCGGGATGATCTTCGGCGTGCATATGTGCCGCGGCAACTTCAAGGGCCACTACCTCGGCGCCGGGGGCTATGAATCGGTCGCCGAGCGGTTCTTCACCCGCGCGCGGGTCAATCACTTCCTTCTTGAATACGACACGGAGCGCGCCGGCGACTTCAAACCGCTGCGCTTCGTCAAGGATAAGGGCGTCGTGCTGGGTATCGTCAGCAGCAAAACCCCGGTTCTGGAGCAGGCGGCGGTTCTCAAGCGACGGGTGGCCGAGGCAACGCAATATATCGATCTCGACCGGCTGGCGATCAGCCCGCAATGCGGGTTTGCCTCGACTGTTGCCGGTAATCCGGTCACCGAGGCCGATGAGCGGGCTAAATTGAAACTGGTCGTCGGCGTCGCCAAGGCCATCTGGCACTGAGCGGATCGTCGGCTGACGAATAGGCGGTGGCCGCATGACTTCGCCTCACGCGCAAGTGCACAGCCCTGAGGCTAAGGCCGCCTATGACGCGCGCTGGCAGCGCGTGATGGACTGCGTCAACCTCAAGCAGCCCGACCGCTTGCCGACCGCGTTGTTCTGCACTTTCTGGTTGGCCAAGCTTGGCGGCATCAGCCATCGCCAGCTGATGTACGATTACGACAAGGCGAAGGAGCTCGGCGAACGTGCGCTCGCCGAATTGCAGCCCGACCTACACAACCCGTTCCTGGTTCACGTAACGGCAGGTCCGATGCTCGATGCGCTGGACTACAAGCAACTAATCTGGCCGGGGCACGGCGTCGGTGACGACCAGCCGTTCCAGTATCTCGACCGCGAATACATGAAAGCGGAAGAGTACGATGAGTTTATCGACGATCCGACTGGTTTCTATCTGCGCAAATATCTCCCGCGTGTTGCGGGCGCATTCGACGGATTTGAGGAATTTCCCGACGTGCCCGGCGCCCACTGTTTTCGCCTCATAGGAGTGCTGCGCGCCTTTGGGCGGCCGAAGATGCGGGCAGCTTTGGAACGCATCTTCAAGGCTTGCGAGGCGGTGGATCACTTTTCCCAAGAGAATAGCGCCTTCACCAAGCGGACAGCCGCGCTCGGATTTCCCATGTCACACGTCACCACATCGGTGTCGCCCTACGACCTGGTTGCCGATTATTTTCGCGGCGCCACCGGCACGATGAAGGACCTCTATCGCAACAAAGACAAGTTGCTGGAACTGCTGGAAAAGGCGTGCCGCTTCCTGACCCGGCAGACCATCAATTGGGCGAAAGGTTCGCGCCACCCGGTCGTCTTTTTTCCGGTGCATTGGGCGCCGGATGCGTTCATGTCGCCGAAGCAATTCGAAACGTTCTGGTGGCCGTCGTTCCGCAAGCTGATGGTCAACCTGATCGATGCCGGCCTCATTCCCATGCCTCTCTGGGAGGCCGATTGCACCAAGCGACTTGAGGTAATTCGCGATATTCCTCCCGGAAAATGCATCTATTGGTTCGAGCGCACCGACATGGTGCGCGCCTTCGAGGTGCTGGGCGACGTGGTGGCGCTGCGTGGCAATATTTCGCCCTCGCTGCTCACCACCGGCACACCGGAGGAAGTGGACGCAGCGGTTCGGCACCTTGCCGAAGAGGTATTTCACAAAGGCGGCAAGCTTATCCTCGATGCGGCGTTCGGGCTCCCCGATGAAACGCCGGTCGAGAATGCGCACGCCATGTATGCCGCGGCGCGCAAATACGGGTGCTGACGTTCTTCGAAGAGGTGCTTTACCAACCGGGGTGCTGTGGGTAATCCTCGACGATGATGAATATCCACGCTTTGCGCTCGACCCGGTGGCCGCCGAGCCAGCGGCGTCGCGCGCCGCAGATCATCGATGCGGCGGCGCGAGTCTTTGCCGAGCACGGCTTTCACGGCGCCACCACCCAGGATATCGCCGACGTCCTCGGCATCCGGCAGGCCAGTCTCTATTATTATTTCTCCTCCAAGGAAGCGGCGCTGGAGTTGGTCTGCCTCAAGGGGGTGGAGGGTTTCGTTGAGGCGGCTAAAAAAATCGCCGGCGGCCCCGGCACGGCGCAGGAACGCATCGCACTACTGATCAACTCGCATCTGTCGCCGCTGGTTGACCGCGGTGACTTTGTGCGGGTCTTCCTCAACGAGCGTCAACATCTCCCGGCCGAGAGCCGGCGGCGGATCGGCCGCTGGTCGCGCGGTCTGGAACGAATCTTCGAGGATGTCATCAAGGAGGGCGTCCGCTCGGGTGAATTCCGCGGCGATCTCGACACGCGGCTGGCCACTCTCGCCATTCTCGGTATGTGCAACGCAGTACCAAGCTGGCAACGCAAGGAAAACGTCGACGTTGCGAACGTCGCCGGCGAGTTCGCCCGGTTGGTGAGCAAGGGCATGGGCAAGCGGCAGCGGCCGCGCGCCCGCTCCTGACCGGACGCCGCCGGCCTGTAGACTTGGAATTCAATTGGATTATAGAATTCCTCAGACCTACGCGCGAAAGAGCGCCACATGACCGCGGGTATCACGGTCGACCGTGAAAGGCTGCGGCGCACCACCGCGCCGCATCTCCTGTGCAAGCGGGCGCGCCGCTTGCCGGATTCGGTGGCTTTTCGCTCCAAGCACTTTGGCATCTATCGCGAGCGCCGCTGGCGCGACTATGCCGGTCTGGTGGCGCATGCCGCGCGCGCGCTGCAGAGCCTCGGCATCGGCCGCGGCGAGCGGGTCGCGATCATGGGCGACGTTTGCGAGGAATGGATGATCTGCGATCTTGCCGCGCAGTCGCTCGGCGCCATCGTTTACGGCATCTATCCGACCGCCGCGATGGCCGAGGTCGAGTACCAAATGCGCGACGGCGGCGCATGCGTTTTCATCGCCGAAGATCAGGAATACGTCGACAAGATCCTCCCGATTGCCGACCGGCTGTTGAATTTACGCGCCATTGTGGTGCTCGATGACGCCGCCATGTTTGGTTACGCGCATCCAAAGCTGCAGCGCTTTGGCGAATTGCTCGGTCGCGTGAGTGCGGTAGATATTGATTGGCTGGAGGCGCAGGTGTCGGCCCTCTCCCCCGAGGATGCCGCTTTTATCGTCTACACATCCGGCACTTCCGGGCACCCGAAAGGCGCGCTAGTCAGCCATGGCAAGCATCTTGCTGCTACTTATTCGATCGTCACTCAATATCCGACACTCAGCGAAAGGTCGCACCGTACGGTGATCTACCTGCCGATGTGCCACGTACTGGGGCGCGATGTGGCGATCACGCTGCCGTTGATCTCACAATTGGTGCCGCATTTCGGAGAGGATCCGGAAGATTTCGCCACTACGCTTTTTGAAGTAGCGCCCACAGTATTGTTCACAGTGCCGCGCTACTTGCAGAAGTTCGCCTCGCACGTTCTTGTTGGCATCCTCAACTCAAGCGGCATCAAGCGCTTCGCTTATGATTTCGCGATGCGCTTTGCCCGCGAACACGCCCGCCGCCGATGGGACGGCCGTGCGAGCGCGACGCAGGAGGCGTATTATCAACTGCTGCGTATGGCCGTGTTCCGACCGACCCTCAACAAGCTTGGCTTCGATCAGCTGCAGCTCGTGGTAAGCGGCGGCGCCTCGCTGCCGGCCGAGACCGCCGCGCTCTGGCACATGTACGGCGTCAACGTCGTTGAGATATATGGGCAGACGGAGGAAGCGGGTGGCATCATAGCAGGTCAGCGCGGCCCCTTCCCGCGGCCGGGCAGCGTGGGTACGCCCGTTGAGGGAGTCGAGCTTCGGCTAGCCGATGACGGCGAAGTCCTTATCCGCAGCACCGACCTCTTCGAGTGCTATTGGCGCAATGACGAGGCGACGCGCGAGGTCAAGGGCGCCGACGGTTGGCTGCGCACCGGCGACGTCGGGGAATGGCGCGACGGCGCCTTGCGGCTGGTCGATCGGGCCCGCGATTTTCTGGTGACTGCGGGGGGCAAGACTATCTCACCGTCCTTTATAGAGAACGCGTTGCGCGCCAGCCCCTATATCGCCGAGGCCGTGGTGTTCGGTCATGGCCGCAAGTACCTCACCGCGATCATCGAGATCGACTTCGACACCGTCGCCGATTGGGCGCGTGCGCACGACGTCGCCTATACTGGTTTCACCAGCCTGACGGTCCACCCGCAGATCGAGGGGCTGATCAAGGCCGAAATCGACAAGACGAATGCCGGGTTGGCCCGCGTCGAGCAGATCAAGACATTCCGCATTTTGCCCAAGGCCCTCGATCCCGAGGAGGAGGGCGAGCCAGTGACGCCGACGCGCAAAGTGAAGCGCAAGCTCATGTACGAGCGGTTCAAGCCGCTGGTCGAAGGCATGTACGATGACAGTGAAGAACGCCTGATCGCCGCGGGCATCAAAGGCGCGCTGGCGTGACGCGAAGGACAACAGGCAAGAGCAATAGCCAAACGGGAGGTAAAACATGATCAAGAGGATCATATTGAGTGCAATAGGCGCTTGCGCTCTGGCACTGCCCGCTGCCGCACAAGACGCCTATGTGGTGGGGCTGACCGGTGCGCTTACGGGCCCGCCTTCGAGCACCTACGCGCCTGCGGTTGAAGCGCTGCGCATCTATATCGACCGGGTCAATGCCGGCGGCGGAGTAAACGGCAAGAAGATTCAGCTGGTGCTGGAGGACGACGGTGCCCAACCCTCCAAGGCGGCTGCCAACACCAAGAAGCTGATTACTCAGGACAAGGCGGTACTCGTGGTGAACGCCAGCCTATCATCGACCTACGCGCCGATGATCGCGGAAACAAAGAACGCCGGCGTGCCGCTGCTGTTTGCCAGTGGCGTCTGTCCACAGAGCGTCTATCCGCCGGCCGATCCGCTGCAGTTCTGCACCACCGGCTATGCCTCGCATTTCGACAGCCAGGCCACCCTCGACTTCGTTAAGGCGACTGCGAAGGCGCCAGTGAAAATTGGCTTTTCGGCTATGGCAATCCCCCTGTCGCGCGGCGAAATGGATTATGCGCAGGATTTGTCAAAGACGATGGACATGACGCCGGTTGACGAGGAGGTGATCCCGCCACCGACCGCGGATTACACGCCCTTCGCCACCAAGCTCAAAGACGCGGGGCCAAACTGGGTCTACTCCTGGGCGCCATGGGTGACGCAGGTGCGTACCCTGGAGGCGCTGCGCAAGCTCGGCTGGCAAGACGAATTCATTGCCTGGGGACACATTGAAGCCGAAGGCGATCTAGCCCGGCTGAAGGACGATAAGTTCTTCGTGGTGAACGCCAACGCGTTGTTCCAGGATGCTTTGCCAATCCACAAGGAAATCGAAGAGGCGGCCAAGAAGGCCGGCTCCAAATATCCAGCGCAGACAATGGCGGAAGGATGGATCGGCGGTATGGCTATCGAGGCTGCGCTGAAGGGTGCCGGCTGGCCGGCCGATGCAATCAAGGTGCGCGCGGCCATGGAGAACCTGAAGATCGACACCAAGGGCTTGCGCGGTGGCTCGATCGAGTGGAACAAGGACAACCACTTCCGCACGCGGTTGTACTATCGCGTCTACCGCTGGTCGGGCGACAAGATCGCCCGAGTGCAGGACTGGAAGACCTACGACGTAAAATGAACCGTTAGCCGCAACCCGAGCCACAGGCGTCGTTCGGCTCGGGCCTCAGCATCACGCCCTGCAACGAACAGACCGGCCGTGCAGCTCGTCGTCAATATCGTGGTGCTTGCCTCGATCTACGCACTGATCGCCTGCGGCTACGTGCTGATTTACCGAGTCAGTCGCGTCCTCAACCTCGCCCATGGCGAGCTGATGATGCTGGGAGCCTATCTGCTGCTGGCGACGGCATCATTGTTCTCCGGGCATCCGGCGATGGCGCTGGCTGCTGCCGCGTTGCTGAGTCTGCTCACGGGCGCACTGGTTTACGTCTTCCTGATGCGCAAAATGACGGGGGAGATGGTGCTGGCCGCCATCCTCACGACAGTCGCGCTCGGCATCCTCATTCGCGGCGTCGCGGTGCTAATCTGGTCGGCGCAGCAGCAATATCCGGCGGTGGCGCTTGGTGTCGCCAATCCTTCGCTGTCGCTGCTCGGTGGCGCGCGCATCTCAATTTGGTCGCTCGCGCTGGTGCTGACCAATCTCGTCGTCTATTGCGGCCTTTTCCTTTTCCTGAACTTCAGCCGCTGGGGCATGCGCATGCGCGCCGCCGGGCAGAACCCGTTGCTGGCGGCGCAGCGCGGAATCAACCTGCATGGTGTCTATGCCCTTGCCTGGAGCCTGTCGACGCTCACCGGGGCCCTTGCCGGCATCCTGATGGCGCTTGACTCTGGGCTGACCACCAGCATGCCGGTGATCGGGCTCAAGGCATTTCCCGCAGCGCTGGTCGGCGGGCTTGACAGCCTGGCCGGCGCGCTGCTGGGCGCGTTGATCGTGGCCAGCGCCGAGGTGCTGCTGATCTATTACGTCGACCCGCTCCTATCCGACGTCGTGCCGTTTCTGGTGCTGATTGCCATGCTGGGTGTGCGGCCCTGGGGCCTGTTCGGCACCCGCGAGGAGCTTGACCGTGTTTAGGCCGGCGCCTCGCGCGAGCGGCTATTTCCGCACCGACTACGCCCAGGACCTTGCGCTCGTTCAGACGCGGGCCGAACGCGTGACTGTCGTGGTCGTTATTTTTCTCCTCGCCGGCTTCCCCTTCCTTGCCTCGCCATTCGCGCTGGATCTCGCCTGCCAGGTCTTCCTGGCGTCAATCGGCGCGCTGTCGTTGATGCTGCTGACCGGCTATGCCGGACAGATTTCGCTCGGCCATGCCGGGCTGATCGCCGCTGGCGCCTTCACCACTGGAATCCTGGCGCGCGAGATCAATGCACCGTTCTGGATCACGCTGCCGGCTTCCGCGGTGAGCGGCATGCTTCTCGGCTTCGTGTTCGGCCTGCCCTCGTTGCGTTTGCGCGGGCTTTACCTTGCGGTGAGCACGCTGGCCCTGCATTTCGTCGTCATCTATCTCGGCGGCGAATACGAAACCAAGCGCGGCTTCTCCACCGGCATTATTGTCGAGCCGCCAAGGCTCGCTGGTTTCAAGCTGAGCGACGGCCGCGGCTGGTACTTCGTATTGCTGATCGCCGCGGCGCTGAGCCTGATCGTTTGCATCAATCTGCTTCGCAGCCGCTCCGGCCGCGCCTGGCGCGCTGTCCATGCGCGGGAACCGGTGGCGGAAGCGCTCGGCATCAATATCGCCGGCTACAAGCTACTCGCCTTCATCATCTCGTCGTGCATGACATCGGTAGCCGGCTGTCTTTTCGCCTACTATCGCGGTTTCGTTTCGATCGAGGCCTTCGATCTGTTCCTGTCCATTCAATACGTCGCAATGATCATTATCGGCGGCATGGGCTCGTTGCTCGGCGCTCTGCTCGGCGCCGCCTTCGTCACGCTGTTTCCTTATGCCATCGAGGACCTGCTCGGACTGCTGCCGGATGTGCAGAAGCTGGCTGGCGATATTTTCGCCGTGAATTATGCCGCCTTCGGCGTGGTGATGATCCTGTTCCTGGTGCTGGAGCCGCTCGGCCTGGTCGGTGTCTGGCGACGTATGCAGAATTACTTCCTACTTTGGCCCTTCAAACACCGGCCGTTGGCGGGGTTGCGAAAATGAGCGAACTGCTGTTGCACGTCGAGAAGATGGAGGTCGTCTACAAGCGGGTCATCACCGCCGTACAAGGCGTCACCATCTCGCTGGCGCCGCGGCAGATCGTGGCGCTCCTGGGCACTAATGGCGCCGGCAAAACCACCGCATTGCGCGCCATTTCGGGCTTTCTCGGCCTCGACGACGCCCGCGTGACGGAGGGCGCGATCACCTTCGACGGCGTCCGCATCGAGAACCGGCTGCCGCATGAGAACGCGGCGCGGGGCATCGTGCTGGTGCCGGAACGGGAGAAGGTATTTCCCAACCTGACGGTCGCCGAGAATCTGACCGCGCCGGTGGCACGCAACGAGACCACAGCCGAACGAACGCTGCTCACAGAACGCGCTTATCACTTCTTCCCGTCGCTGGCCGAGCTGCGGCACCGCACCGCCGGTTTTCTGTCTGGCGGCGAGCGGCAGATGCTGGCGATTGCCGGAGCGCTCATGTGCCGGCCGCGCTTGTTGCTGGTCGACGAACTGTCGCTGGGTCTGGCTCCGGTCGTGGTGCGGGACCTCACCCGCCGGCTCACGGCCATCCGCGACGAACTCAGCATCGCCATCTTACTGGTTGAGCAGAGCGCCGCCGCAGCGCTCGAAATCGCCGACTACGCCTATGTGATGGAGAACGGCCGCGTCGTGCTCGATGGCGATCGCGAACGGCTCAAGGGCCACCAGGACGTACAGGAGTTCTACCTCGGCCAGGTTGCCGGCGAGCGCCGCTCCTACCGCGAGATCAAGCAATATCGCCGATCACGGAGGTGGTATGGCTGAGCTCGCGGTCGAGCGCCTGCGGCTG
>Ga0207785_1000007_pt1 | contig 34857 bp, 31 predicted proteins | sample LuqExpMetageno74_FD_187831 | JGI IMG/M metagenome (GOLD analysis project Ga0207785, IMG submission 187831) | Tropical forest soil microbial communities from Luquillo Experimental Forest, Puerto Rico - Sample 74 (SPAdes) | ecosystem: Environmental > Terrestrial > Soil > Tropical forest ... | reverse complement strand
GTGCTATTGGATGCCCTGCTTTTGCGGGGCATGACAAGAGGGTCGCCGATTGTGTAGAAGCCGCGGCAATCCAAAGCGAAAGTACTACCATGACCGTCATCACCGATATTATCGGCCGCGAAATCCTCGACAGCCGTGGTAACCCGACCGTGGAGGTCGACGTCATCCTCGAGGACAGTTCGAAGGGCCGAGCGGCAATTCCTTCAGGCGCTTCGACCGGTGCGCATGAGGCGGTCGAGCTGCGCGACGGCGACAACAAGCGCTTCCTTGGCAAAGGCGTGCGCAAGGCGGTCGATGCGGTCAACGGCGAGATCTTTGACGCGGTGGGCGGCATGGACGCCGAGGCGCAGGCCAAGATCGATGAGACGCTGATCGCACTCGACGGCACGCCCAACAAAGGCCGGCTGGGCGCCAACGCCATCCTCGGCGTCTCTCTTGCTGTCGCTAAGGCCGCAGCCGTTTCCGGGCAGGCGCCGCTTTATCGTTATGTCGGAGGCACGGCCGCGCGCGTGCTGCCGACGCCGATGATGAATATTATCAATGGCGGCGTGCATGCCGACAATCCGATCGATTTCCAGGAATTCATGATCATGCCCGCCGGCATGCCAAGCTTCGCGGAGGCGCTGCGCGCCGGCTCCGAAATCTTCCAGACGCTGCGCGCGGCACTCAGAGCTGCCGGCCACAACACCAATGTCGGCGACGAGGGCGGCTTCGCGCCCAACTTGCCGTCGGCCGATGCCGCGCTCGACTTCGTCATGCAGGCGATCAGCAAGGCCGGCTACAACCCGGGCAGCGACGTGATGCTGGCGCTCGATTGTGCCGCCACCGAATTTTTCAAGGACGGCGCTTACGTTTATGAAGGTGAGGGTAAGAAGCGCTCGCGAGAAGAGCAGGCAAAATATCTCGCCGATCTCGCTGCGCGTTATCCAATTGTCTCGATCGAGGACGGAATGTCGGAGGACGATTGGGAAGGTTGGAAAATCCTCACGGATCTGATCGGCGGCAAGTGCCAGTTGGTCGGTGACGATCTGTTCGTCACCGCCGTCACACGGCTTAAGAAAGGCATTAATGAAGGCGTCGCCAACTCGATCCTGATTAAGGTCAACCAGATCGGCACGCTCACCGAGACGTTGGCCGCCGTCGAGATGGCGCACAAGGCTGGTTATACCGCGGTGATGTCACATCGCTCCGGTGAAACGGAAGACTCGACCATCGCCGATCTCGCCGTCGCCACCAATTGCGGACAGATCAAGACCGGGTCGCTCGCGCGTTCCGACCGCACCGCTAAGTACAATCAACTGCTGCGCATCGAAGAAGAACTCGGCGCGCAGGCGAAATATGCCGGACGTGACGCCTTGAAAGCGCGCTGAACGTCACGGCGAGAGCCAAAAAAGAGATCAATCAGGCGGAGGCAACATGGAAGACAACTGGGATTGGCCGACTTCGAGTTCTCGGTGCAAGGCCCCAGGGATAAAGGGGCGGTTTATCTCCACACGACCAAGGAATTCGGTGTGTGGGCAGCGCAATCATTATCGAGCTGCAAAACAGTGGGCGTCGCAGCTGAATTAACATCGCCGGTCTGAGGCCGCCGCGGTATTAAAACCGCATTAACGCGAATGCCGGATGTTAGCACTCTGCCATGGTCACGAACCGCCGCCGCCGTGCCCTCATCACCGCGCTCGCGCTCTACACTTTCGCCGCTCTCTTCATCGGGTATTTTGCCGTCAATGCCTTCACTGGCAATCACGGCCTGCGCGCGCAGCAGGATCTCGACCAGCAGTTAAGCTCCATGCAGGCCGAGCTGGACCAACTCAAGGCGGAGCGGGCGCTGTGGGAGCGCCGAGTGGCGCTGCTGCGTTCCGACAACATCGACCCCGACATGCTTGACGAGCGTGCGCGCGCCATCCTCGGCTACGTCGATCCACGCGACCTCACTCTGTTCATACACCAGCACTAGCAACCCGGGCGACAAGTCCAGCATTATCCACTCCGGAGTGGCGTTTTCGGTCTGCTCGGGCTCCGGCGGCCTCGCGCTTCCGCCCCTGGGCGATTTAAGCTATGGGGAACCGGTTAATCCAAACTGAAGCCCCGTCATAATAGGCCGGAAGAGCGTCGCAGGGAGTGCCAATGGCCGTTGCCAAAACAAGCAACGAGGAAAACGGGGCAGCCCCGTCTATCGTGGAGTTCAGCAAGGACGAGGAGCTTTCCGCATACCGCACCATGCTCATCATACGCCGCTTCGAGGAGAAGGCGGGGCAGATGTACGGCATGGGCCTGATCGGCGGCTTCTGCCATCTCTATATCGGCCAAGAAGCGGTGGTCGTGGGCATGCAGATGGTGCTCAAGCCGGGCGACGAGGTGATCACCGGCTACCGCGATCATGGCCACATGCTGGCGTGTGGCATGGACCCGAAAGGCGTCATGGCGGAACTCACCGGCCGCGCCCATGGCTATTCAAAGGGCAAGGGCGGCTCGATGCACATGTTCAGCGTCGAGAAGGGTTTCTTCGGCGGCCATGGCATCGTCGGTGCGCAGGTCCCACTCGGCACCGGTCTTGCGTTTGCAAACCGCTACCGCGGTAACGACAACATCGCAGTGGTCTATTTCGGCGACGGCGCCGCCAATCAGGGCCAGGTCTACGAAAGCTTCAACATGGCGAGCCTGTGGAAGCTGCCGGCGGTCTACGTGATCGAGAACAACCGGTACGCTATGGGTACGGTGATCACGCGTGCCTCCGCGGAAACCAACCTGTCGCGGCGGGGCCTGTCGTTCAATATTCCCGGTGTGCAGGTAGACGGCATGGACGTGCGCGCGGTGAAGGCAGCCGGGGTGCAAGCGGCAGAATGGTGCCGTTCCGGGAGGGGCCCCTACATTCTCGAAATGCTCACTTACCGCTATCGCGGCCATTCAATGTCGGACCCGGCCAAGTATCGTACACGGGAGGAAGTCGAGGAGGTGCGTTCTCATCACGATCCGATCGACATGGCGCGCACGCGGATTCTTGAAAAGAAAATCGCAAAGGAAGACGCACTCAAGAAGATTGACGGCGAGGTGCGCGATCTGATCAACCAGGCGGCGGAATTCGCCACGCACGATCCCGAGCCGGACGCCGGCGAGCTCTATACCGACGTGTATCGCTGACCTGCTATGCCGACCGAGGTACTCATGCCCGCGTTGTCGCCCACCATGGAGAAGGGCAACCTCGCCAAGTGGCTGAAGAAGGAGGGCGATCAGATTCGCTCGGGCGACGTCATCGCCGAGATCGAGACCGACAAGGCCACCATGGAGGTGGAGGCGACCGACGACGGCACGCTTGGCCAGATACTAGTACCGGAGGGCACCGCCGACGTCGCCGTGAACACGCCGATCGCGGTGATCCTCGGCGAGGGCGAGGACAAGTTCGCGACCAAGAACAAGCCGGCGCAGCAACAGATGGCTACCGCGTTCGCGTCGCAGGCAAAAGCTAAAGCCGACGCAAACGTGCCCGTGCCGAGGATACTCCAGAGGCCGGCACGGGAAACTGAAGGCGCCGCCGATCCCGATATTCCGGAAGGCACCGAAATGGTGACCATGACCATGCGCGAAGCCTTGCGCGATGCGATGGCCGAAGAGATGCGGCGTGACAAGGACGTGTTCGTGATCGGCGAGGAGGTCGCTGAGTATCAGGGTGCCTACAAGGTCACGCAGGGGCTGCTGCAAGAGTTCGGCGACAAACGAGTGATCGACACGCCTATCACTGAGCACGGTTTCGCGGGCTTAGGCATCGGTGCGGCGCTCGCGGGCCTGAAGCCGATCGTCGAATTCATGACCTTTAACTTCGCCATGCAGGCGATGGACCAGCTGATCAATTCGGCGGCGAAGACGCTTTATATGTCGGGCGGCCAGATGGGCTGCTCGATCGTGTTCCGCGGCCCGAACGGTGCGGCCGCGCGCGTTGCCGCGCAGCACAGCCAGGATTACTCGGCCTGGTACTCGCACATCCCGGGCTTGAAGGTGATCGCGCCGTCGAACGCCGCCGATGCCAAGGGCCTGTTGAAGGCCGCCATCCGCGATCCCAACCCGGTCGTGTTCCTGGAAAATGAAATCCTCTACGGCCGTTCCTCGCCGGTGCCCAAGCTCGACGATTTTGTGCTGCCGCTCGGTAAGGCGCGGATCGCGCGTGCCGGCAATGACGTGACCATCATCGCCTGGTCTATGAGCGTGAGCTACGCACTGAAAGCCGCCGAGGAATTGGCCAAGGGCGGGATCGAGGCGGAAGTCATCGACCTGCGCACACTCAAGCCGATGGACATCGACGCGGTCGCGGCCTCGGTGCAGAAAACAGGCCGTGCGGTGGTGGTTGAAGAGGGCTGGCAGCAGTCCGGCGTCGGCGCCGAGGTCGCCGCCTGTATCATGGAGCAGGCCTTCGATTATCTTGACGCGCCGGTTACGCGCGTGTCGGCCAAGGACGTTCCGATGCCTTACGCCGCCAATCTTGAGAAGCTGGCGCTGCCGTCGGCGGCCGAAGTGGTCGAGGCGGCAAAGGCAGTTCTTTATCGGTAACGCCGATGCCAACCAACATCCTTATGCCGGCGCTGTCGCCCACCATGGAGAAGGGCAACCTCGCTAAGTGGCTCAAGAAAGAGGGCGACAAGATCAAGTCGGGCGACGTCATCGCTGAGATCGAGACCGACAAGGCGACGATGGAATATGAAGCGGTCGACGAGGGCACGCTCGCCAAGATTGTGGTCCCGGAAGGCGCGCAGGACGTGGCGGTCAACTCGGTAATCGCGGTGCTCGCCGGTGAGGGCGAGGACTTGAAAACGGCAGCTGCGGGCGCAGCGAAATCGCTGCCGCCAAAGCCCGACGTAGCGGCCAAGCCTTCTCAGTCCGCACCGGCGCCCGCGAAACCGCAGGCGGCAGTTCCGACATCACCGGCCAAGCTCGCGTCACAGGCGCCCATGCCGTCGGCTGCCCAGCGGGCCGCCGGCAACCGCATCTTCTCCTCGCCGCTCGCGCGCCGTCTGGCGAAAGAAACTGGCATCGACCTTAGTCGCGTGCAGGGCTCCGGCCCGCACGGCCGGGTTATCGCGCGTGATATCGACGCAGCGAAATCGGGCAAGGGTCTGCGCGCCGCCGGCGCTACGCCGGCCACGGTACCCATGCTGCCCGCGGCGACGCCCTCCGATGCGCAGATCCGGGCCCTTTACGAGGAGGGCTCCTACGGCTTCGTGCCGCACGACCAGATGCGCAAGATCATCGCTCAGCGGCTGACGTTGTCGAAGCAGACTATTCCGCATTTCTATCTCACGCTCGACTGCGACATCGGCAAGCTCTTGGCGGCGCGATCCGAGATGAACGCCGCCGCGCCCAAGGGCGAGAACGGGAAGCCGGCCTACAAGATTTCCGTCAACGACTTCGTCATCAAGGCCCTGGCCCTGGCGCTGCAACGGGTGCCCATGGCGAATGTCACCTGGACCGAAGCGGGGCTGATCAAGCACAATCATTCCGACGTCGGCGTCGCGGTGGCCATCGAAGGCGGCCTGATGACTCCTGTCGTGCGCCGCGCCGAGGCGAAGTCGCTCTCCACTATCTCCAACGAGATGCTCGATTACGTTGCGCGCGCCCGTACGCGCCATCTCAAGCCGCAGGAATACCAAGGTGGCTCGACCGCAATCTCCAACCTGGGTATGTATGGCATCAAGGACTTCGCGGCGGTGATCAATCCGCCGCACGCCACTATCCTTGCTGTCGGCGCTGGCGAAGAGCGCGCGGTCGTGCGCAACGGCCAGCTCGCCGTCGCCAACATCATGACTGTCACGCTCTCCACCGATCACCGCGCGGTCGACGGGGCGCTTGGCGCCGAGCTTCTCGGCGCATTCAAGGCGCTGATCGAGAATCCGGTGATGATGCTTGTATAGTTGCACAGGAGTTAGAAATGCCGCGGATCTCGCTTGACACCGACAAGGATCATCTGGTTACGCCGACGCATTCCGACGCGCGCGGTCCGGTCGTACGCGGCAAGTCGATCGAGATCATGCAGATGAACTGGAAGAAGGGCGAGAGCGCGCGCCCGCATCAGCACCCGGAAGAGCAGGCGATCTACGTCGTGAGCGGCCGTATGCGCATGACCGTCGGGTCCGAGACCTACGAGATCGGCCCCGGTGAAGTGAGCTACCACCCGTCGAACGTGCTACACCACGCGCTCGCCGTGGAGGACACGGTGGCGATAAGCTTCAAGAATATCGTCGCACCTTTTTACCCGGCGACAAAAGAGCTTTAAAGACTCGGGCTGGATCAAAGCCCTTCCGCCTGAACATCGCCTGGGCTTCCGACGAAGTCACGAACTTGAGGAAAGTTCTTCAATCGCGCTCTTGACGCGCCGATAGTGCTGTCCACTTGATTTCGGCGGCCGACGCGGCGTGCGCCACGAGACTACCGACACAGTCTGGCGAATGACGTTTCGCCCCGTGTTATCGTGGAGGCATTTCATAGCTAATCTGGGCTAGATTCAATCGAGATCGGGAGTAGAGATAGGCAATGGTTGACACGAGTTTTGACGTTCTGATCATCGGTTCCGGACCCGGAGGCTACGTTACCGCAATCCGCGCGGCACAGCTTGGCTTCAAGACCGCCATCGTCGAGAAAAGCTATCTCGGCGGCATCTGCCTCAACTGGGGCTGCATCCCGACCAAGGCGCTGCTCCGCTCGTCGGAAATCTTCCACTACATGCAGCACGCCAAGGATTACGGCGTGCGAGCCGACAATGTCGGCTACGACCCGAAGGCCGTAGTGGCGCGCTCGCGCGCCGTGTCGAAGCGACTCAACGACGGTGTCGGCTTTCTGATGAGGAAGAACAAGGTATCGGTCATCTGGGGCGAGGCGACGATCGACATGCCCGGCAAAGTGACCGTGAAGGCATCGAAGAGCGAGGCGCCGAAGGGGGCGCTCGGCGCCGGCAGCTATCAGGCCAAGCACATCATCATTGCCACCGGCGCGCGCCCGCGTGTGCTGCCGGAGTTGGAGCCCGACAAGAAATTGGTGTGGACCTATTTCGAGGCCATGGTGCCATCCGCGATCCCGAAGTCGCTTTTGGTGATCGGCGCCGGCGCCATCGGCATCGAATTCGCTTCGTTCTACCGCACGTTCGGCTCCGATGTGACCGTAGTCGAGGTGCTGCCGCAAATTCTTCCTGTCGAAGATCACGAGATCCAGGCCTTCGCCCGTAAGAGCTTCGAGAAACAGGGCATCAACATCCACACCAATGCCAAGGTAACCAAACTCGACAAGAAGACCGACAGCGTCACTGCGACAATCGATCAGGGTGATAAGACGCAGACGATTGCCGTCGAGCGCGTGGTTTCCGCCGTGGGCGTCACCGGCAATATCGAAAATCTGGGTCTGGAGATGCTCGGCGTGAAGACCGACCGCGGCATCATCGTCACTGACGGCGTCAGCACGACAAATGTGCCGGGCATCTACGCCATCGGCGATGTCGCCGGACCGCCGATGCTGGCGCACAAGGCTGAACACGAAGGCATCGTCTGCGTCGAGGCGATCAAAGGATTGCATCCGCATCCGCTCAACAAGCTGATGATCCCCAGCTGCACCTATTGCTTGCCGCAGATCGCTTCGGTTGGCCTCACCGAGCAGGCGGCTAAGGAGAAGAAGCTCAACATCCGCGTCGGCCGTTTTCCCTTTGTCGGCAATGGCAAGGCAATTGCCCTCGGCGAAGATCAGGGCTTGGTGAAGGTGATCTTCGACAAGAATACCGGTCAGTTGCTTGGCGCTCACATGGTCGGCGCCGAAGTCACGGAGCTGATTCAAGGCTATGTCGTTGCCATGAATCTAGAAACCACCGAAGAAGAATTGATGCACACCATCTTCCCGCATCCGACGCTATCGGAGATGATGAAGGAAGCGGTACTCGATGCTTATAGTCGTGTTTTGAATATCTAGTTTTGAATATCGACGCGCCGATGGTCTCCTCGGGCTCGCAGCAGGAGCGCAACCCGGATGGTTCGCCGGCCAAGCCCAATCCCCTGTTCAAGCCCCACCCTATGCAGGGCTGGAGCCCCGACTTCATCCCGAAGCTCACAGCAGACGCCATCGACACCGGCGTGATCAGCCGCGTTATCACCATTGCCGGAGCCGACGCGATGAACTGGAGCCGCTCGCTGGCGCAAGAGGAAGGAATCTTCGTCGACATCACCGCCGGCGGCACTTTCGCGGGCCCGACGGAGGTGTGCAAGAGCGCCAAGCTTGGCGACACTATCCTCGCCATGCTGCCTGACACCGGCGAGCGTTACCTCTCGACGCCGCTGTTCGGAGACATCGGCTTCGACATGAACGAGGAGGAATTGAAAATTTCCAACTCGACGCCGAACCACCGCATGCCGCCAAAGGCGGCCTAGCAGGACAACAGGGGCGTTCTGGCCTGGATCGTGGGCGGCCTCACTGCTGGTTGGCTCGCGCATGTCAGGGACGCCGCGGCGGCATCTTCGGAAATGTCGCATCGCTCTGACCGGCGCGATCGTCGGGGTTTTCTGGCGACTGAACCTGCACATATTATGCCGGATTTCTGGGGCAATCCGATCACTGCCACTGTCGGCTCGATCATTTGTATCTTTGTCTGGCCTTGGCACCTGGCCTTGCGAGGCTGCGGACGCCGCCGTAAGAATCCGACATGGTTGCCGTCTTCGACCTCGACAAGCAGCGCCCACGCCACCCCGAAAAGGCTCATCGGCCGGATTCCGCAAAGGCGCCGAAGCCCGATTGGATCCGGGTGAAGGCGCCAGTATCCGCAGGCTATTTCGAGACGCAGCGCCTGATGCGCGCCAATGGCCTGCATACCGTGTGCGAGGAGGCCGGCTGCCCAAACATCGGCGAGTGCTGGGAGAAGAAGCACGCAACCTTCATGATTATGGGCGACACCTGTACGCGCGCCTGTGCCTTCTGCAACGTGAAGACCGGGCTTCCGGGTGCGCTCGATCCCGACGAACCCGCGCATGTCGGCGAGGCGACAGCCAAGCTGGGTCTGTCGCACATCGTCGTGACCTCCGTCGACCGTGACGATCTTCCCGACGGTGGCGCGCAGCATTTTGCTGACACCATCCATGCGATCCGAGTGCGTTGCCCGCGGACTACGATTGAGGTCCTGACACCCGATTTCCTGCGCAAGAGCGGTGCGATCGAGATCGTGGTCGCGGCCAAGCCTGACATATTCAACCACAACCTGGAAACCGTGCCGTCGCTTTATCTCAGCGTGCGACCGGGCGCGCGCTACTTTCACTCGCTGCGCCTCTTGCAGCGAGTGAAGGAGATCGATCCGGCGATGTTCACTAAATCGGGCATTATGCTTGGTCTCGGCGAGGAGAGAAACGAGGTGTTGCAGGTCATGGACGACCTGCGCTCGGCCAATGTTGATTTCCTGACCATCGGCCAATATCTGCAGCCGACACGCAAGCATCACGAAGTCAATCGCTTCGTCCCGCCTGCCGAATTCGAGGCGTGGAAGACTATTGCCTATGCGAGAGGCTTTCTGATGGTCGCTGCTTCACCGCTGACGCGCTCGTCGCATCACGCCGGGGAAGACTTCGCACGGTTCAAGGCCGCTCGCGCCGCTCGCTGAGGCATGCCGCAATTTTCCACAAAGCGCCGCGTCCACCAAAGCGCGAAAGACATGTTCGACCTGGTGGCGGACGCCGAGAAGTATCCGCAATTTCTACCGATGTGTGAGTCGCTGAGAGTCCGCAGCCGTACCGAGAAGGAAAACGGCGTCGCCGTAGTTGTCGCGTCGATGACGGTAGCCTACAAGATCATCCGCGAGAGCTTTACCACGCGCGTCACGCTCGACCGCCCGAGTCTCAAAGTACTGGTTGAATATCTCGACGGCCCTTTCAAGCGTCTACAGAACCGTTGGAGCTTTCGCCCGGCAGGCGAGTATGCCTGCGACGTCGAGTTCTTCATCGACTATGAATTCAGGAACCGCGCACTGAGCCTACTGATGGGCGCGCTCTTCGACACTGTTTTCCGCAAATACGCGGCCGCCTTCGAACGACGCGCCGATCAGATCTACGGCCGCAAAACCGCTTGAGGGCATTCAAGGCCGGCGCTAAATCGGTCGTCGCGTGTTGTCGAGCAGCAAAGACGTCGAGATAGGTCGGCACCACCGAAGTGGCAGTCGAATTACCGCTAACCGATGAAGCCTATGACCGCGGCCGACAGCGTGGCGGTATAATGATGACTCCGGTGCGGACGTTGTTGCTGTCCCACGCCCAAGACTCATCTCGGCAAGGTCAAAGCAACGGTGACGCTACTTTGCAAAAGTGCTGGCTTTCGTCCCATTCGTCCACTGAACAGGTCTAGCCTTTGCCAGCCGGTAGGCGCGGCTCTTCTTTTTTTGCGAGCTCTTGCAGCATTTCCAGCGCCTGCAGCACGGACTCGCGGCGCACCTTGGCGCGGCCGATGTCGCCGTATTTGCGGTCGTGCGCGATCACGCGACCGTTGCGCGAGGCGGCACAGAAAAAAACTAGGCCGATCGGCTTGCCCGGCATGGCACCGGTTGGCCCGGCGATCCCGGTGATAGCGACGGCCAGATCGGCCGAGGCGTGGGTCAGGGCGCCCTTGGCCATCTCCTTGGCGCACTCCTTGCTCACCGCGCCATAGACGTCAATAGTTGCGTGCGTAACGCCGAGCATCTGCTGCTTGGCGTTGTTCGAATAGGTGACGAAGCCGCGATCGAACACCAGCGACGCGCCCGAGATTTCGCTCAGCGTCGCGGCGACCAAGCCGCCGGTGCAGGACTCCGCGGTCGCCAACGTAAGGTTCTTTTTCTTGCACAGCTTGAGCAGCGTGTTGGCGGCATCGAACAACTCCTGATCCGCCATTTCCTCAGCTCCAGGGCAGGCGGATCGTTGCCGTAGCGTAGGCTGCAATCCCTTCGCCGCGGCCGGTGAAACCAAGCTTCTCGCTGGTGGTCGCCTTCACCGCCACGCGGCTCGCCTCGATGCCGGCAAGCCGTGCGATGCGGTCACGCATGGCGTCGCGATGGGGGCCAACTTTCGGTGACTCGCACACAATAGTGAGATCGAGATGCGCGATGCGGCCGCCCCGCGCCTTTACCCGATCAGCCGCGAAGGCTAGAAAACGGTCGGATGATGCGCCGCGCCATTGCGGATCGCTTGGCGGGAAATGTGCGCCGATGTCGCCGTCGGCCAGTGCCCCGAGGATGGCGTCGGTAAGTGCGTGCAAGCCGACGTCGGCATCGGAATGGCCGACAAGCGTCTGTGTGTGCGGCATGCGGACGCCGCCAAGCGTAACTTGATTGCCGGGGCCAAAGGCGTGCACGTCGATGCCGGTACCGATGCGGATATCGCCCAGCGAAGCTGCGGTTATCGATTCGGCGCGCGCGAAGTCGTCGGTGTTAGTGATTTTGATGTTGCCAAGCTCGCCGGGAAAGATTGTGACTTTCATGCCTGCCCATTCGGCGAGCGCTGCGTCGTCGGTGAAATCGTCGCGCGCCTCGGCGGTGGCACGGCGATGTGCCACAAGCAGCGGCTGGTAAACGAAGGCTTGCGGCGTCTGCACCGTTCGTAGCGCGCTGCGGTCGAGTGTCGCGCCGACAAAGCCCGCGGGGTCGACCATCTTTATGGTGTCGGTCACCGGCAACGCTGGAATTGCGGCACCGGTTTTTTCCGCGGCTGCGATGGCGCGCGACACTAGGGCCGCACTAGCAAAAGGCCGTGCCGCATCGTGAATCAACACGATATATGGGTTGCTCGGCTGCAACGCCTCGAGCCCGGCGCGCACCGAGGCTTGTCGCGTAACGCCACCGAAGGCGGGCGGCAGAATATCAAATCCGGCGGTAGAGGAATGGAACCTTTCTTGGTCTTCCGGCCGAATAACAGCCTGTACGCACCCGACCTCGGCGTGATTTACGAATAGGGACAGCGCGCGGCGGAGCATGGTTTCACCGCCGATCGGCCAGAACTGTTTCGGCAGGTCGTGACCCGCGCGCGTCCCGCGACCCGCGGCGACGATGATGGCTGCCACACCTGCCATACGATCTGCACTCCTTGGCTGGCAATTGCCTTTAGCGCGTTACAGCTGCCACGGGAACGCATTAGTGGGCTGCACCGCGCAGCAAGCATGAACAACTTTTTGCACTGCAGCGCTTGCCTCTCCAGGGGAAATGTCTAAACTATGAGCATCGCTACGAACAGCCTAATTCCTGGGCAATAATACCGTGCGGCACGAAGACAGACGTTTGAATGATCACGGGCAAATTGGGCCAGCTAAAGTGCCAAACCGCGTGATTTTGGCGCCAGTATCGGGGTTTACCGACGCCCCTTTGCCCTGGCTCGCCGAGCGCCATGGAGCGGGGTTGGTTGTTTCGGGAATGGCCGCCTGCACGGGATTGGTAGAAGGCCGGTGTGAAGCGGACGTCCGTAGCGAAGTGGGTGGCATCGAGGCCCCCTGGAGAGCCGCCGCATGAGCCATGCCCAGGCCATTTCTGTGGCCGTTCATACGTCGGCCGACGCAATGCTGCATGCGCTGCCGCATCCTGTGATCATGGTCTCACCCGACGGCAAGATCGCCGACGCCAACGTCGCCGCCGAGCAATTCTTCGAGGCCTCCATACCGGTATTGCGCCGGCATATGCTGCGCGATCTTGTGCCGTTCGGCTCGCCCTTGCTCACCTTGATCGAGCAAGTGCGGCAACGCAGCGCAGCAGTGAACGAATACAAAGTCGACCTTGCGACCCCTCGCAATCCGGGCGAACGGTTGGTTGATCTGCACGTCGCGCCACTGCCCGAATACACAGACCATGTCGTGGTGATGCTGCAGGAACGCACCATTGCCGACAAGATGGACCGTCAGCTTACGCATCGTGGCGCCGCGCGCTCGGTGATTGCGCTTGCGGCGATGCTTGCGCACGAGATCAAGAACCCGCTGTCGGGCATTCGTGGCGCGGCGCAACTGCTCGAGCAGTCGGCCGGCGATGATGACCGCTCACTCACCAAACTGATCTGTGACGAAACCGACCGCATTGTGAAGCTCGTTGATCGCATGGAAGTTTTTGCCGACGAGCGGCCGGTCGAGCGCGAACCTGTCAACATTCACGTCGTCCTCGATCACGTGAAGCGGCTGGCGCAAACCGGGTTCGCGCGGCACATTAAATTCGTCGAGGAGTATGACCCGTCGCTGCCGCCGATCCTCGCCAACCGCGACCAGCTCATTCAGGTCTTCCTCAACCTAATGAAGAACGCGTCCGAGGCAATCGGCGAGGGGGCTATCGATGGCGAGATTCAACTGACCACTGCATTTCGCCCGGGCGTTCGTTTGGCCGTGCCGGGAAGTAAGGCACGCGTGTCGCTACCGCTTGAGTTCTGCGTGAAGGACAATGGGCCGGGAGTCTCAGGGGACCTTATGCCGCATTTATTCGATCCGTTCGTCACGACCAAACAAAGTGGCAGCGGACTTGGCCTTGCCCTGGTGGCCAAGATCGTCGGCGACCATGGTGGCATCATCGAGTGTGAATCGCAGCCCCGGCGAACGGTGTTTCGCGTGCTGATGCCGATCTATTCTGGCGACGGTATGCCGCAAGAGCCCGTGAGGTAATAATGCCAACGGGCAGCATATTAATCGCCGACGACGACGCCGCGATCCGCACCGTCCTCAACCAGGCTCTGTCGCGAGCCGGTTACGAAGTCCGTTCCACGGGCAATGCTGCGACTCTGTGGCGCTGGATCAGCCAGGGCGACGGCGACCTAGTCATCACCGATGTGGTGATGCCGGACGAGAATGCCTTCGACCTGATCCCACGTATCCGTAAGACGCGTCCCGACCTCCCGATTGTCGTTATGAGCGCGCAGAACACGTTCATGACTGCAATCCGAGCCTCCGAGCGCGGCGCTTACGAGTATCTGCCCAAGCCGTTCGATTTAAAGGAACTGATCGCGATCGTCGGACGCGCGCTGTCAGAGCCGAAGCAGGAACGGCCGGCTGCGCCCAAGAACGAAGAGTTCGACAATATTCCGTTGGTCGGCCGCTCGCCGGCGATGCAGGAAATCTACCGCGTGCTGGCGCGGCTGATGCAGACTGATTTGACGGTGATGATCACCGGGGAGTCCGGCACCGGCAAAGAATTGGTCGCGCGCGCATTACACGATTACGGCAAACGTCGCTCGGGCGCCTTTGTCGCCATCAATATGGCGGCGATTCCGCGCGATCTCATCGAATCCGAATTGTTCGGACACGAGAAGGGTGCCTTTACCGGCGCCAACACGCGCAGCGCCGGCCGCTTTGAGCAGGCCGAGGGTGGTACACTATTCCTCGATGAAATCGGCGACATGCCGATGGAAGCGCAGACGCGTTTGCTGCGCGTGCTGCAACAGGGCGAATACACAACCGTCGGCGGCCGCACGCCGATCAAGAGCGACGTCCGCATTATCGCTGCGAGCAACAAAGACCTGCGGATGCTAATCCAGCAGGGTCTGTTCCGTGAGGACCTGTTCTTCCGGCTCAATGTCGTGCCGTTGCGGCTGCCGCCTCTGCGCGAGCGCATCGAGGACGTGCCCGATCTGATCCGACACTTCTTCGCGCAGGCGCAGCGTGAGGGCCTGCCGCCCAAGCAAATCGACCAGGCAGGCATCGATCGGCTCAAACGCCACCGTTGGCCGGGGAACGTGCGCGAGTTGGAGAACCTAGCACGCCGGCTGGCGGCTCTTTACCCGCAGGAGACGATCACAGCGGCGGTGATCGACGCCGAACTGTCCCAACCGGCGACGCTGGTCAGCGTCGAAGATGCGCGTGTCGAAGAGAGCCTAAGTGCCGCGGTCGAGCGGCACCTGGCGACGTATTTCTCTGGATTCCCAGATTGTCTGCCGCCCGCAGGCCTGTATCACCGGGTCCTGAGGGAGATCGAATACCCCTTAGTGACTGCGGCTTTGACGGCTACCCGCGGCAATCAGATCCGTGCAGCCGACCTCCTTGGAGTCAACCGTAATACCCTGCGCAAGAAAATCCGCGACCTCGATATTCAAGTGTTTCGCGGCGGCCACTAATTAATCGGGCTCTTTGCGCCGCGCTTTTGTCGCAATTCGGCAACATTGTTGTATAAAAGCATCATTGCCGAGCAAGGAACATCCTTATCGGTATTCGTCAGGAGCCATTGTGCTCCGCCGTCCGCCAACCGGGGTCCATGAGCGTCGAACAGGCTACCGGCGCCGATACTGTGCTTGCCGCTGCGCCTGGCCGCTGGCGAGAGGCAAGACTGCTTGGACCCGTTGCGGTGTGCCTCGCCCTACTGTCTGCGTTCATCACCTTCATTGTCCTGGCCGACCTAACGCCGGTTTTGCCGACCCACAACGTGGTCGTGACGTTGCTATTAGTGAATGCGGCCGGCGTGTTGCTGCTACTGGGCGTGATTGTGCGCGAAGTGTGGCTGGTGGTGCAGGCGAGGCGAACGGGCCGCGCCGCGGCACGCCTGCATGTCCGCATCGTTGGACTTTTCTCCATCATTGCCGCGGTACCAGCAATTTTGGTGGCGATCGTGGCAAGCGTCACTCTCGACCGCGGTCTCGATCGGCTGTTCTCCACGCGGACACGCGCAGCAATCGAAAATTCGTTGATCGTGGCGGAAGCCTATTTGCGCGATCACGCGCAGATCGTGCGCTCTGACATCATGGTGATGGGAAACGAAATCGCCCGCTCCAAGCCAATCTTCGAACAAGACAATGTGCGGCTCGCACAGTATCTAACCTTCCAGGCGTCGGTGCGCGGCTTGGCGGCGGCAGTCGTCATCGACAAGGACCTCAATGTCATTGCACATGCGAACGTACAGACCACGCAGAGCTTCGCCTTGCCGCCGCGCGACGCGCTGCCGCATATCGGCGAAACCGATCCGCAGATCGTTTTGTTGCCCGACGCCAATTACGTCGCGGCCGTCGTCAAGTTGCCGAACTACGACAATGATTATCTTTATGTGACACGGCTGCTCGATCCGAGCGTAGTGCCTGAATTGCAGGCGACACGCGCCAGCGTGACCGAATACGCCGCGCTCGAGGCGCGCCGGCTCGGCGTGCAAATTGCTTTCGCGTTGATGTACACGGTCATTGCGCTCACCGTTCTGCTCTCCGCGGTGTGGATCGGATTTAACTTCGCCAACCGTCTCGTCGCGCCGATTCGGCGCCTGATAGGCGCGGCCAACGTGGTTTCGAGCGGTAATTTGCATGTGCGGGTGCCGGTACATCAGTCGGAAGGCGATCTCGCACAGCTTGGCGAGACCTTCAACCGGATGACGCAAGAATTGCGCACCCAACGAGACGATATCATGCGCGCGCACCATCTCATCGATAGCCGGCGTCGGTTTACCGAAGCGGTCCTCGCCGGCGCCAGTGCAGGCGTCATCGGGGTAAACGGCGATGATCGCGTAAGCATCCTCAATCGTTCGGCTGAAAAACTGATCGGCCGCTCAGAATCGGACGCGCTCGGCCATCCGTTGACTGATGTTTTTCCCGAACTTGCGCCTTTCATGGCGGCGGCGCGGACCGGCGCGCGCATGCAGGATCAGGTGACGATCACTCGGAACGGCCGTGAGCGTAATCTGTCGGTGCGGGTGACCAGCGAGCAGACGGAATCCGATCACGGCTATGTCGTCACTATCGACGACATCACCGATCTAGTCGCTGCTCAGCGTACCTCCGCATGGGCGGATGTCGCGCGTCGCATCGCGCACGAAATCAAGAATCCGCTCACGCCTATTCAATTGTCGGCAGAACGAATTCGCCGCAAATATGGAAAGATCATCGGAGCCGATCGCGAGGTCTTCGATCAATGCACTGACACGATCGTGCGTCAGGTCGACGATATCCGGCGTATGGTCGACGAGTTCTCCCGCTTTGCGCGTATGCCGAAACCCGTAATCGCCGCCGAGGACGTTGCCGACACCGCGCGGCAAGCGGTGTTCCTCATGCGTGTCGGCCATGCAGAAATCGACATCGACGTCGACATCGCCGAGGATCCCATGCCGGCGCGTTTTGACCGGCGGCTGATCTCACAGGCGATCACCAATCTAATCAAGAATGCGACCGAGGCCATCGCCGCGGTGCCGCCAGCGGAGCTCGGCAAGGGCTCGATCCGCGTCTTTGCCGCGCGCGAAGACGACGACATTCTGATCGACGTCGTCGATAACGGCGTTGGTCTGCCGAAGGAGAATCGCAGCCGGCTGCTCGAGCCGTACGTTACGACGCGCGAGAAGGGCACCGGACTCGGCCTCGCCATCGTCGGCCGCATCATTGAGGATCATGGGGGTAGGATCGAGCTGCGCGACGCCGGCGAGAAAATCCCGGGGCAACGGGGGGCGTGGGTGCGGATGCGGTTCGCGGCCGCAGGCCACGCCGAAACGACTGAACCGAAAAAGCAAGACGTGAACGGGTAGCGACATGTCCGCAGACATTCTGATAGTCGACGACGAAGCCGATATCCGCGATCTGGTAGCCGGTATCCTGCAGGACGAGGGCTATGAAGCGCGCACGGCGCGCAACAGCGATGACGCGCTGGCGGCGATCGTCTCCAAGCAGCCGAGCCTTATCTTCCTCGACATCTGGCTGCAAGGCAGCCGCCTCGACGGACTGCAATTGCTCGATGCCATCAAACAGGATCATCTGGAGTTGCCGGTGGTGATGATCTCGGGCCACGGCAACATCGAAACCGCAGTCGCTGCCATCAAGCACGGCGCTTACGATTTCATAGAGAAGCCGTTCAAAGCCGACCGGCTGGTGCTAGTAGCCGAACGCGCGCTGGAAACCTCGCGGCTCAAACGCGAGGTGAAACAACTCAAACAAATGGCGCCGCAGCCGGCCACGCTCATCGGACGTTCGGCCGCGATCGCGCAGCTGCGTCAGACGATCGAGCGAGTGGCGCCGACAAATAGCCGGATCCTCATCGTTGGGCCCTCTGGCTCCGGCAAGGAGCTGACCGCGCGCACGATCCACGAGTCCTCCGCGCGCGCCAACGGTCCTTTCATCGTGATCAATGCGGCCGCCATCACGCCCGAACGCATGGAAACAGAGTTGTTCGGGGTAGAGCGCTCTCACGGTTCGGAAGAGCGTAAGCCGGGCGCGCTGGAAGATGCACATGACGGCACGCTGTTCATCGACGATGTCGCCGAATTACCGCGCGAGACGCAGAATAAGATTCTGCGCGTGCTGGTCGATCAGACTTTCCAGCGTGTCGGCGGCAGCGCCAAGATCGCTGTCGATGTGCGTATTGTTTCCTCGACGTCACGCAATCTGGAGACCGAAATTGCCGAAGGGAAATTCCGCGAGGACCTTTATCACCGCCTCTCCGTGGTGCCGATCCGCGTGCCGCCGCTGTCCGAGCGGCGCGAGGACATTCCGGATTTGGTGGAATATTTCATGGATCAGATCTCGAATACAACCGGTCTGCCGAAACGGCGCATTGGCGATGACGCGATGGCCGTGCTGCAGTCGCACAATTGGCCGGGCAATGTGCGTCAGCTGCGCAACAATATCGAGCGCCTCATGATTTTGGCTGGCGGTGATCCTGATGCCGTGCTCGATGCTAGTATGCTGCCGCCCGATGTTGGCTCGATGGTGCCGAATATGCCGAATGGCAATGGCGGCGAACATTTGATGGGCCTGCCGTTGCGTGATGCACGCGAGGTATTCGAACGCGAATATCTGGTGGCACAGATCAGCCGCTTCGGCGGCAATATCTCGAGGACTGCCGAATTTGTCGGCATGGAGCGTTCGGCGCTACATCGCAAGCTCAAGGCGCTTGGGATAGGCTGATCGCCGCCCATGTCGCGTATCGCCTATGTCAATGGCCGCTACCTATCGCGCGCCGAGGCCAGCGTCTCAATCGAAGATCGCGGCTATCAATTTGCCGACGGCGCGTACGAAGTGTGCGAGGTGTGGGGAGGGCGCCTGGTTGATGAGCAACGTCATATGGCGCGCCTCGACCGCTCGTTGAAAGAGCTGCGTATCACGCAGCCGATGTCGGCGGCCGCTTTGTCGATCGTCATGCGAGAGACGGTGCGGCGCAACCGCGTACGCGAGGGCAGCGTCTATGTGCAGATCACCCGCGGCGTTGCGCCGCGCGATTTTCCGTTTCCACCAGCCGGCACACGGCCGACTGTCGTGGTGATGGCGCGCAGCAACGACCTCGCCCGGCTCGAGCAGTTGGCGGCTAAGGGCATCGCCGTGGTGACGGTTCCCGATATCCGCTGGCGGCGGGTCGATATCAAGAGCATCTCGCTGCTGCCGAACGTGCTGGCCAAGCAGGTGGCGCGCGACAAAGGCGCGCGTGAAGCCTGGTTAATTAATGCGCAGGGCCGCGTCACCGAAGGCGCTTCCTCGAATGCCTGGATCGTCAGCCGCGAGGGTAAGCTGATCACCCATCCGCTCGGCAACGATATCCTGGCCGGCATCACGCGCTCGGTTGTCATCGACATCATCAACGTCCAGGGGCTCGACTTCGAGGAACGAGCCTTCTCGGTCGATGAGGCCTATGCGGCACGTGAAGCTTTTGTTACTTCGGCAAGTCAGACCGTGCTGCCGGTCGTCAGCATTGACGGCCGTCCGGTCGGCAACGGCACCCCCGGTCTTATCGCGACGGCTTTGCGCCGCGATTATCACCGGTACGCGAACGTTGCCGGATGATGCGCGGCAGACCACATGTCCAAAACGTAAAGACCTTTATCGTTTCAGGGCTTTTAAGCCTGCCAACTTGTGCTTGCGCCGGGACACCGTCTGCCATCTAATAGAATTTCTGGGCCTGGCCTGGCCCCGCTTGCGTAGGGCGGGCGCATTCAGTCAGGGGCGCAGGTTCGGGCAAGGACGGTCCTGCGCGTGGAAGACGCGGGCAAAAAATGGAACACGGCCATGGCAGCCGAACGTACGCAAAATCTGCAAGACACCTTCCTCAATCACGTACGCAAAAGCAAAATCCCGCTCACCATCTTCCTGGTGAACGGTGTGAAATTGCAGGGCGTGGTAACCTGGTTCGACAATTTCTGCGTTTTGCTGCGGCGGGATGGACATTCCCAACTCGTCTACAAGCACGCGATCTCAACCATCATGCCAGGTCACCCGATCCAGTTGTTCGAAGCCGGCGAGGAGCCGTCAGCCGGGGACAAGGTCTGATTGGAACAACACCAACGTAACAAGAACGCCGATCTCCTAAGCCCGAAGGATTTGGGCGCGGAGACGGGGCGCGCGATCGTCATCGAACCATGGCTCAAGCGCGAGGTTAAAGGCGAGGACGCCCGCGCGCACTTGCAGATGCGCACTCCCGAAGCACGGTTGGTAGAAGCCGCCGGGCTTGCCCGTGCCATCGATCTCAACGTCGTGCAGGCCGGCCTCGTCACGCTCAGCGACATCCGCCCGGCGAGCTATATCGGCAAAGGCAAGGTCGATGAAATCGCCGGTCTGGTAAAAAGCCTTGCTGCCTCCGTGGTCGTGCTCGATTGTTCGGTGTCGCCGGTACAGCAACGCAATCTCGAAAAAGCTTGGAATACGAAGGTCATCGATCGTACTGGCTTGATCTTAGAAATCTTTGGCCGGCGCGCGCACACTCGCGAGGGCGCGTTGCAGGTCGAGCTCGCCCATCTCAATTATCAGAAGAGCCGACTGGTGCGCTCGTGGACCCACCTTGAGCGGCAGCGCGGCGGCTTTGGCTTCCTCGGCGGACCGGGCGAGACGCAGCTCGAGACCGACCGGCGCGTCATCGAGGGCCGTATCGCCCGCATCGAGAGCGAGCTCGACAAGGTCAAGCGTACCCGCAAGCTGCACCGCAAGGCCCGCAAGCGCGTGCCTTATCCGATCGTCGCGCTGGTCGGCTACACGAACGCCGGCAAGTCGACCCTTTTCAATCTGCTGACGGCGGCGAGCGTGCCCGCGGCGGATATGCTGTTTGTGACCCTCGATCCGACTTTGCGCGCGGTCGCGCTACCACATGGCAACCGCATCATCCTATCCGACACCGTTGGCTTCATCTCCGATCTGCCCACCATGCTGGTGGCGGCATTCCGCGCCACGTTGGAGGAGGTGACTGAGGCGGATCTCATCCTTCACGTGCGCGACATGTCACACGAGGATTCGGCCGCCCAGTCGCAGGACGTCGGAAAAGTAATTGGTGAGCTCGGCATTGGGCCTAGTGATCCGCGAGTGATCGAAGTTTGGAACAAAATCGATCGGCTCGACCCGAACGCTCGCGCGCAGCTTGCCAATATGGCCCAGCGGCAGGCACCGACGCAGCCCGTTCTAGTCTCGGCGTTGAGCGGAGAAGGGGCCGGTGATCTAATTGCCTCGATCGAAAACCGCTTTGGCGAAAGACGGCAAACCCTGGAGGTATCAATCGACCCTGCCGATGGCGCGGGCTTGAGCTGGCTATATCGCCATTCCGAGGTCTTATCCAAAGATATGCGCGATGACGGGCGCCTAGCGGTCATAGTGCGGGCGGATGCCGATAAGGCCGCGCGGGTGAAGGCAAAGTTCGGTGTCTAGGCATTGTCGGCCGCTTTCACTTCATTCCAGAGCGCGTCCATCTCGGCCAAAGTGGACTCCTTTGGCGTCTTGCCGCGTGCGGCGAGTGCTTTTTCGATAGCTGCGAAGCGTCGCTCAAATTTGAGATTGCACTGGCGTAAGGCGTCTTCTGGATCGACGCCCAGATGGCGACCCAAGTTTACCACAGCGAACAGGAGATCGCCGACCTCAGCCACCGTCTTAGATCTGTGTGGCTGATCCAGCTCTACTTGGATCTCGTCCGCCTCCTCGCGGATCTTGGCGAGCACTGCGTGTGGATCGTTCCAATCGAATCCGACCTTGCTGGCCTTGTCCTGCAACTTCAGCGCGCGCACTAACGCCGGAAGGGCGACCGGCACCCCGGCCAGGGCCCCGCTTGGGGCCGTCTCGCTTCGTTCAGCCCTTTCCTGCGCCTTGATGCGCTCCCATAGGCCTCCGACCGCCTGGGCGGTGGGCCGCTCAGCGTCGACGAAGACATGCGGATGGCGGCGTACCAATTTCGTCGTGATGGTCTCGACCACGTCGCCGAAATCAAAGGCGCCTTGCTCCTCAGCCATACGCGCGTGGAAGACTACTTGCAGCAGCAGGTCGCCCAGCTCATCACGCAGATCCTTTAGGTCGCCGCGCGCGATGGCGTCAGCCACCTCATAGGCTTCCTCGATCGTATAGGGCGCGATAGTCCGGAAATTCTGCTCAAGGTCCCAGGGGCAGCCGGTGCCGGGGCTCCGCAGCGCGGCCATGATCTCGATTAGACTGGAGATATCGCGGGAGGGCTTCACGGGAGGGTTCATGGTACTGAGTACTGACTGAAATACCAAAGCCCTTCTACATCGACGACGGTCAGTCTTCGATTCGCATAAGACATATTATGGAAGATCTAGTTGCTGACCAGACAAGGCCACAGCTTTAAGAAATAAGGATAGCGCGCTGAAATATCTATGCTATCGATAACCGTGGCGCTCGGTTTGTGAGAAAAACCGACGTACTTTCATAAGCTCCTTAGGGTTTTCTCTGAAATCAGATTAGCTAGTCTCGAAGGCCAGTCCGTCGTAGGCCGGCTCGATGCCTCGCGGCAGACTGCGGCATAAATCTTCGAAATCCAGGTCGCTGTGCAGATTTGTTAGGATGGCTCGCTTTGGCTTTACTAGGGCAATCCATTTAAGCGCCTCATCAAGGTTGAAATGGCTCGGGTGTGGGGCCTTCCGCAGGGCGTCGACAATCCAGACGTCCAGGCCCGCCAACGCGCCAATACTTTCATCGGGCAATCCCTTGATGTCGGCCGAGTAGGCTACGCTGCCCAAACGGAAGCCGAGCGAGGGAGTATCGCCGTGGTCCTGCAGGATAGGTATCACCTCGATTGGGCCGCCCTGACCGGCGATGTTTAGCTTTCGTCCCGGCGCTAGTCGGTGCTCGGTCAGGATTGGCGGGTATTGGCTGCCCGCCGGCGTCACGAAGCAGTAGCTGAAGCGGCCACGCATGGCGCGCGAAGTGGCCTCGTCGAGGTAGATGTTAACGCGGCGCCTTTTATGGACGAATAGCGGCCTTAAGTCGTCGATGCCATGGGTGTGGTCGGCATGCTCGTGCGTGATCAGCACTCCGTCGACCCAGTCGACCTCGGCCAGCAACAACTGTGTGCGCAGGTCCGGGGTGCAGTCGACCAGGAGGCGCGTAACGCCGCTCGGGCCGGCGCGCTCAGCCAAAAGAGAGCAGCGCAGGCGCTGGTTTTTCGGATTGTTAGGGTCACAATGGCCCCAGCCGAGGGCGACGCGCGGTACGCCCATTGAAGAGCCACAACCAAGAATGGTGAATTTCACGCTCATGCAGGGTGCGCCAACGTGCGCGGCACTTTGCTGAACAGGCGGAAGAAATTGTCCGTCGTCTGGCGCGCGATCTCGTCCGCCGAAACGCCACGCGTTTCCGCCAAGACTTTAGCCGTCTCCACGATGTAAGCGGGCTCGTTGCGCCTGCCGCGATACGGTAATGGCGCGAGGTAAGGTGCATCGGTTTCCACCAGGACCCGCTCGGCTGGTAGCTCGGCGGCGATCGCTCGCAAATCCCCGGAATTCTTGAAGGTGAGGATTCCGGTGAACGACACGTAGTGACCCAGTTCTATGGCCTTGAGCGCCAAATCGCGGCCGCCAGTGAAGCAATGAAGCACGGCCGGAAAGGCGCCCTTCCCGCTTTCCTCCTGCAGAATTCGCGCCATATCAGTATCGCATTCGCGAGAATGAATTATCAGCGGCAGGCCGGTTTCGCGCGCGGCGGCAATATGTTGGCGTAGTCCTTGCGCCTGCGCCTCGGGCGGGGACTTGTTGTACCGATAATCGAGACCTGCCTCGCCGATCGCCACGACCTTCGGATGCTTAGTCAGTGCAACTAGCGCCTTGGCGTCGATATCCAATTCCTGATCAGCATTGTGCGGATGGGTGCCGACCGAGCAGAAAACCTCTGAAAATTTTTCCGCAATTGCAGCCACCTGTGGGTGCTTCCGCACGCGGGTGCAAATTGTGACCAGCCGACCGATACCGGCTGCCCGAGCGCGCGCAAGAACAGCCTCGAGTTCGGCGGAAAAGTCTGCAAAATCGAGGTGGCAATGGCTATCCACCAGCATCAAGTCCTCCGATATGGCGTTGTTTTGTCGAAAATTTTCGGACAGTGGTGACGTGAGTGCTGCGGGCAGGTACTTACTGGGTACTTACAGGGCATCATCTGGAGCCCCGCGGAAACGGCACCCTACCCTTTCATCCTGATTTTGTGCAGAGCAAAAGAGACCATGTCCGATGGGCCCGACTTGCAAGGTGCCCGCGCGCCCGCCAGCCCCTCATCGGCGGAGTAATAGGAGTGAATTAGCGGGTGGGTGGTGGATGCGCTGCATCGAGCACTTGAAGCTCTGCGGTGTCAGTGTGAGCGAGAGTGTGACGGCGTTGTCCTTCGCACCGTGCGAGGTCGGTGACCCCATTGGAAAATGCAGGAGAGATGGTCAGTCCCGAGACGGCCAGTTGGCTGCTGCCTTATTTTGCAATGGCCGCTCTTTCCATTGCTTTAGGCTGTCGGAGATGACCTTCATGGCCGTTGCGGCCGCGTGGTTGACGCTAGCATAACCGCCAACCTCCCTACCGATGCGGCCACCCTCATTGCGCAGCAAATCGCGTATGCTCTCTAGTTCGCGAATGACCCGGTCAATTTCCTCCATTGAATCTATCGTCGTGTGTCGGATCATCACATTCAAGTTTTCGGTAGCCAAAGCCGACTCGGCCAGTGCCTCGGGCCGTTGCTTAGCGAGCAGCTTTACAGCATTTTCGACACCGTCATCCCGATATTCCGGTAGACGCCGATGCGGCGGTGCGTATCTCTCTAGAGCAAAGTTCTCGGACATATCTATCTCCGCACAACAGACCACGCATTCCAACAACTACTAAGCCCCGGGCAATCTCCCGGGTTTTTTCCTTGGCAGAATAGGCTGCTCAACCTTTTTCCGGCGAGCCAAAAATATTAGGAAAACAGTGAGCGATACGTTGATCGGGTAACAAGCGCAATCGCGCGCGCCATGTTAGCGGCGAATGTGTACCAGTGCATCAAGCCTCCAAGGAATCAATGGCGACTAGTTGACGATCCGGTGCGCTACAGGTTCCGTCAAGTGAGGTTCAGCGCGACGCGAAAAATCTGTGGAGAAGCCGTATTTTTTATTTTGCTATTTTTTTGTGATTCTTAACTTTTCTACGGGGGCGCTCACGCCGGGGGACGAAAAACATGCGGAAGAACGGGGAACGAAGCGGCGACCGCCGCTATCGCATCGATTTGCAATCGGAGGCGAAAGAGAAACAGGCTTTGAAGCTCGCAGAAATACGCGAGACGTTGGTGGCTGCTGGTTATGATACGACCGCCAAGCAGGCCGCCATCCTTGGGATAGGCCGAAGTACGGCCTGGGTGTTGCTCAACCGCGACAAAAGAGCCGGGCCTTCGGCCAAGGTCATCAAACGTATTCTTTCATCGCCGCAGGTTCCCAAGGCAGTGCGACGAAAAGTCGAACAGTATGTCAAGCAGAAGATCCGCGGCTTATATGGACATAGCGAACAACGGACGCAATGGTTTAGCCAGCAGTTTCAGCCATCGTGACCTGAACTTGTGGATCATCGTTCTGACTCCTTTTTCACGCGTCGTTTTGTACGAAATTGAGCGCGTGACTGCGCTGTGAAAACAGACACACTTCGACATCACAAACCGTGGATCATCTAGAAAGAACGCGAGCGTTAAAGAATTCACGCAACGGCGAGCAACCCTCTACCCCTAGGGACGGCCGGTTTTTCAGGCCCTTGCGTTTGGCTCGACGTAGCGTGGGAAAACCGGTGTCGGCGCAGGCAGCTTGCTGCCAGGAGCGATGCGCTTCTTGCCATCGAGTTCGCCGAAGCTGCGTTCCTCGGGCACGATCGCCAAAAGATCGAGAAGGTTGGCGGCCGATGTCGGCATGAACGGTTGGGCCAGGATCGCCAGCTGACGCAGCACTTCTGCAGTCACATAGAGGATCGTCCCCTGCCGCTGCGGATCGGTCTTGGCCTTGGCCCAAGGTGCCTCCGAGGCAAAGTAGCGGTTGGCGTCGGCGACCACGGCCCACACCGTGTTGAGCACCTGGTGTAGCGCCTGCACCTTCATGTGCTCACGCGCGGTGTCGATCATGGCATCGGCAGCGGCGAGTATCGTTTTGTCCTCTTCACTGAACGTGCTAGGCGCAGGCAACACGCCGCCGAAGGCCCTAGCTATCATCGACAGCGAGCGCTGCGCGAGGTTCCCCAGGTCGTTGGCAAGATCGGCGTTGATGCGGTTGACGATTGCCTCGTGGCTGTAATTACCATCCTGCCCGAACGGGATCTCGCGCAGTAAGAAAAAGCGGAGCTGGTCGACGCCGTAGACGTCCGCCATGATGAACGGGTCTACGACGTTGCCGACCGATTTCGACATCTTCTCCCCGCGATTGAACAGGAAGCCGTGCGAGAAGATGTGCTGTGGCACCTCGATACCGGCCGACATTAGGAATGCGGGCCAATAGACTGCGTGGAAGCGCACGATGTCCTTGCCAATGACGTGCAGCGCCGCCGGCCAGTAGCGCTTGAACTTCTCGCTCTGGTCGTTGGGGAAATCGACGCCGGTGATGTAATTGGTGAGCGCGTCAACCCAAACATACATGATGTGCTTGTCATCGCCGGGCACACGGATACCCCAATCGAAAGTGGTGCGCGAGATCGAGAGGTCCTGCAGGCCCCCGCGCACAAAACTGGTAACCTCGTTGAGCCTCTCCTTCGGCAGCACGTAGTTCGGCCGCTCGTAGAGCTTGAGCAGCTTGTTCTGGTAAGCCGAGAGCCTGAAGAAATAGCTCTCCTCCTCCACCCACTCGGCCGGCGTGCCAGTTTTGGTGGCGATGCGCTTGCCCTGCTCGTTGAACTGCGTTTCATCCTCGGCGTAATAGGCTTCATCGCGGACCGAATACCACCCGGCGTATTTATCGAGATAGATGTCGCCGTTTTTCTCCATCCGACGCCAGATCTCTTCCGACGCGCGGAAATGGCGCTGCTCGGTGGTGTGGATGAAGTCGTCGTTCGACAGATTGAAACGCCTAACCATGGCCTCAAATAGTGGCACGTTGCGGTCGCGCAGCTGCCGCGCAGTGAGGCCCGCGCGCACCGCCGTCTGTTGCATTTTCTGCCCGTGCTCGTCAGTTCCGGTGAGGAAATAGACGTCGTAGCCGTCGAGCCTCATGAAACGCGCGATAGCGTCCGTGGCGATCGCCTCATAGGCGTGGCCGATGTGCGGCGGGCCGTTCGGGTAGGAGATCGCCGTGGTGATATAAAAAGGCTGTTTGGCCGGCATTTTTGGTCAATTCAGTGTCTCTGCCCGGCCTTGTGCCGGGCCCGGGCGACTTAATCAAGGCCGGAACCTAGAGCTGGGATGGGCCGAAATCGCACGTTGGATGGAGGCTAGCTAATAATTCGATGCGGAGTGCCAGCCTTCATCACGGCGCGCGTTCGCAACACGCGGAGGATCGCGCCCGAGGCTTGCCACTACGACCAGGCGGTCAACCTGGCCCCGTAGATAGGCATTCAGGAACTTCCGATAATCGCGGAAGGACACACATCCATTCGACTGGCCGCTGGGACCGAGCATGTAGGTATGCGCCAGCATGCCGCCCCGGCCGAACATCTTGTCGTCGTCGATCGGATTGAGGCGAATGGCGCGCACGCCGTGGAACAGGTCTTCCCGCAAGGTGAGGTCATAGATGTTCGGCGGCGTAGGACCACGCATGCGCAGATTGACGTAGCGCGCGTCATCCATTTTCCCACCGAGCCCCGAATGTGCCTCGAGCTTCTCGCCGTTTGGCAGGTACACCGTGTGGGCGGAGATGTCATAGACCGCTGTTCGGCTGCGGCGGCCGGGCAGCTCCGGCGATTTATTGTGCCCAATCTGCGGCGCGGCGGGCTTGTCGACGAGCGCCGGCGTTGGTACGGCGGCGACCACCTGGGGCGCCCGCGCGGTTGCCGGTAGCGAAGCAGCAGCAAGCTGTACTGGATGCGGCCGCGGTAGCGGCACACCGAACGCGCCTTCCGACTGGCGCTTCCGCGGCAGCGGCACGGTGTCAGGCTCGGGTGCCACCGTGGCAAACTGAGCCGGACCCTGGGTGATGCCAACTTTGTCTTTTGCATTACGTGGCACCGAGGACGCCATCGGCGAAGGCATTTCGGCCGCGACTTCGACGGGAAGCTCTGGCGCCAACAGCGGCACGGTGCTCATTGGGAATGAACCCGTGGCCTGCACCCATCTGGCTTCAAAGGCCGCGGCGCCGTCTGGCAGCTGATCGAGATTAGCGAGCGCCAGTGCCCGCGGCCCGGGCGCGCTGGCACGCAGATGCGGATTGCTGGCCAAAGTGTTGCTGACAACCCAAGTGGCCGTGACCGTGACCACCACGCCGGACGTACCGACGGTAAGCAAGGCCCCGAGGCCGAGGGTGGCGCTGCGAGCGAGATAGCGAAAGGCCCGAACAATCCGGCGATAGTCGACGAGAAAGAAAATACGATCGTCGAAGGTACGAACGTCGTAGACCGCTGCGGCCGCGCTCGCCATACTCTACGCCACACGAACTCGATTCACGTTGACGCCACAGCCCGGCGCGCCGCCTCCGGCGTGCTGGCCAGTCCTCGGTCTCGTGAAGAAGTCTTTGTGTTCCCAGTGCCCGTCTGCCGCCTCACGACATGTCAGGCAGCGGACAAACTATGCAGGGAGTACGGTTAAGCGGCTGTAAATACTGATGGTCTTTATGGAGACCGCCGCTAGTCCTCCCCTGCTAGCCCCCTTGCAGGAGGTCAGCCCGCCTCATCACCTAACTGAGTGCCGAGAGAACCTCAAGCCGCGCGTCAGCCTGCCCGAGCGAGTTTTGCCCACGACGACCGGCTGCCCGGTTCCTTGTCGAATTGGCAGGGCGACGCTTTATTACACGACTTGGCGCCCCAAAAAACTGGCGCTCCCGAATGGCTTTAGTGCGGCGTGTGCTACCAAGCGCGGCACGACGCAGAGCGCTGGCCGCGCGGCTCCCGCCCAAGTGTGGATGTCGGTGATATAAAACGGCAGCGCACCGAGACACGCAGACTCACTGTGCTGCTGGCCGCAGTCAGCGCTGTTGCGCGATGCTATCCAGCAGCTCCGCTTCGAATGGCCCTTTGAGCTTCGGTTGACCGGACACGAAGACGAAATCTTTCGTAGATAGCATGACTGAAGCCCCCGCCGGGGCCGGTTGCGTTTGGCCATCGCTGGCAACGAGGTCGGCCATATTCACTGCCTGGCCGCGTCCGCCAGCAGTCCGAACACCGTGAACACCAGGGGTTTGCGTTCGAGATTATAGGTTTCCGCGTCGCGCGCGGCGCTGTTGACCTTCTCCCAGATCTCGGCTGTACGCGCCATTTGCGGCATGGCCGGCGTTCCAATGGAAAGCCGTGCGGAGAGCCAGTCGTTCACCAGCTCCATAAAAGCGGCGAGCGTCTGCGGCTCGTTGCCAGCAAGTGCATCGCCCAGAGTATGCAAGGCACTCGGATCGGGTTCGGGGAGCTGTGCGAACAAATCGAGCACCCGCTGACGCAGCGCTAGCGCGGGACTGTCAAGGAGTGACAATGCGCGCGCGACGCTACCGTCGGCGGCTGCCGCCGCTTCCTTCAAGTCCGCGTCGCCGGTACTGCTCCCGGTCGTGGCCGCGACCGCACACGCGACGTCCTCCGCCGAGAGCGGACGCAGATCGAGCCGGCGGCAGCGTGAGCGGATGGTCGGCAGCAGACGGCCGGGCGCGTCGCTGATCAAAAGCAATATAGAGCGCGCCGGAGGCTCCTCAAGAATCTTGAGCAACGCGTTGAAGCCTTGCGGATATTGCAGTTCGTCGGCCTTATCGACGATGGCGATGCGCCAGCCACCCTCGCCTGCGGTCGAGCCGAAAAAGGGCACGGCGCGGCGTACGTCGTCGACGCGGATCACGGTGTAAAGCTTGCCGGTCTGCTCGTTGACAACACGCTCGAGCACCAGGAGATCGCCTTGTGCCTGAGCGGCCACGCGGCGCGCGACCGGGTGGCCGGCATCGACCTCAAGCGAGGTCGCGTTCTGCACTTTCGACGCCTGCGGTTCAGGATACGCCAGCACGAAGCGCGCGAAGCGAAAGGCGAGCGTCGCTTTGCCGATGCCAGGTGCCCCCCCAATCAGCCAAGCGTGTGGCGTGCGCCCGCTCTTGTAGGCCTCCAGCAGCGCGCGCTCGGGCTGGGCATGGCCGAACAACACGGTGGTTTCGCGTGGACTCTTAACCTCGACCTCGCTGTTTCTGTCTTCGTCGCTCACGGTGCCGCGGCTTCCCTGATGCGCAGTTCGGGTTGCAGGCGCGCGTCGACCGTGTCCCAGATGCGCTTGGCAACAATGTCGCGCGGAGCGCGGCCGTCGATCACTACACAGCGCTTGGGTTCGCTTTCTGCCAGAACGAGATAGGCGCGGCGCAACGCTTCGTGAAATTCGACCGACTCCGCTTCGAAGCGGTCGGTCGAGCTGCCACCGCGTCGCCGCTTGGCGCGCGCTAGGCCAACATTGGCTGGCACATCGAGCAGGAAGGTCAAATCCGGCATGGCGGCGCCTACCGTGACGCGCTCGAGGCTGCGGATCAGCGCGGCGTCCACCTTGCCGAGCGCGCCTTGATAGACGCGAGTGGAATCGATGAAGCGGTCGCAGATCACCCATTTACCGGCAAGCAGCGCCGGCCGGATGGTCTTGCGCACGTGATCATCGCGCGCGGCGGCGAAGAGGATCGCTTCCGTTTCCGCTCCAAGCGGTTTAGCGATTCCGGAGAGAAGGATGTGGCGGATTATCTCAGCCCCGGCCGAGCCCCCCGGCTCGCGCGTGAGCACGACCCCGATGTCCAAATGTTCAAGGTGCTTGGCGAGCAGCGCCGCATGGGTCGACTTGCCGCTGCCTTCGCCGCCCTCGAAGGTGATGAAACGTCCGCGCATCTAGCCCTGTTTCGGCCCGACAAGAAACTTATAGCCGCTCGGCCCCGGCGCGGAATAGCGCAATCACCATTTCGGTTACGGCATCAATAGCGCGCTGGGAAAGATTTCCTTTGGCCACGCTTTCGGCGGCTTTCAGCGGCACTTGCAGGACTAGCTTGTCGTCGCGCCAAACCTTCAGCACGCCGATCTGCTGGTCCTGCGCTACCGGCGCTGGCACTGGGCCCTGATAGGCGATGCGTGCGACCAGCTTTTCGCCGCCGCTTTTCGGCACCATCATCTGCACTAGGCCCGCGGCTTTCAGTGGGACTGAGCCCGAGGCTCCGCCATAAACCTTGGCGGAGCCGATGATTTGTCCTTCGGCGAACAAGTTGCGGTGTTCGAAGCTGCGGAAGCCCCACTCTAGCAGTTTCTTGGCCTCGTCGCCGCGCTCTTTGGCGCTCTTCTCGCCGTTGACCACGACGATCAGCCGCAGGCCGTCCTGCACCGCCGACCCGACCAAGCCATAGCCGGCTTCGTTGGTGAAGCCGGTCTTCAAGCCGTCGGCGCCGTTGACCATGGCGAGCAACGGATTGCGGTTCGGCTGGCGGATGCGGTTCCAGGTGTAATCAACTTGGCCGAAGATTTTATAGAGGTCGGGATATTCCAGGATGATGTCGCGGGCGAGCATGGCGAGCTCCCGCGTCGTTACCTTGGTCCCGGGATTGGGCAGCCCGTTCGAATTGGCAAAGGTCGACTTCTGCAAACCGATCTCGCGCGCCCGCTTGGTGAGCGTCGCTGCGAATTCGTCCTCATTGCTGGAGATGCCTTCGGCGAGCACGATACAGGCATCATTGCCGGAGACGATAATCATGCCGTGCAGCAGATCGTCGACGGAGATCTTGCTGTTGAGCGCGGCGAACATGGTCGAGCCGTGAGAAGGTGCGCCGCCTTTGCGCCAGGCGTTCTCGCTCACAATGTATTGGTCGGTCAACTTGATGCGACCTTCCCTGATTTCGTGGAACACGTATTCGGCTGTCATCAGCTTGGCGAGACTTGCTGGAAAGATCAGCTTGTCAGGGTCATGTTCGTACAACACGCCGCCGTTCTCCGCATCGATTAGGATGGCGTGCGGGGCGTTGATGAGCGGTTCGTCCTTGTTGCGCAGCGGCTCTTTTCTCTGAGCAACCGGCGCGGCAACGGGTTTGGCCGGCTTTACCGCGTGCCGCGGTGCTGCGATAGCGAACGCGCCGGCGGCGACCAGCAGGGCTGCCACCGCGGACATCTGTGCCAACGCGTTAGACCGAAGCGCCATTGTCCAAAATCACTTGCCGCCCGTACGGGCTCTCCCGCGACCAGCGGATCGGCGGCGATGTGACGGAAATCTGGGGCTCAGTAAAGGCCACGGCCGCTCATGAAACCCGAACGCGCGCCATCATAGCGTACTGGGGCATAAGCGGAAACCGGCGACTCCTCAGCGTCAGCCCGGGGCGTGTAGGCCGGCGCGGAATGCGCCGGTACCTCGCGGGCGGCCTCGCCCAACCGATAGGGCCGGTTCGGCGGTGACGGAACATGTGTCATCGGCCGCGCGTCGAAATAGGTCGGCACGTAGTGGTTGCCGGAGGCGACGCGCACTGGCGAGGTTACCCTTGGCGCGGTCTCACGTAAGGTCGCCTCGAGTTTGCGATCGTCTGAGCCTTCAAGCGGCGCACGCCCGACATATTCGACCTTCACCCGAGTGACGCCGTTGCCATAGAAGCCTAGCAACTTGGCTGTGCGCACCGACACGTCGATCAGGCGGTTGCCGACATAGGGTCCGCGGTCGTTAACGCGCACCACGACTGACCGGTGGTTGGCGAGGTTGGTGACCCGCACGTAGGACGGCAGCGGCAGCGTCGGGTGCGCGGCCGACAACGAATTCGTGTCGAAGATCTCGCCGTTCGCAGTATAACGGCCGTGGAAGTCGTCACCATACCAGGAGGCCAGGCCGACGGCATTGTAATTCACGTCTTCCTGTGGGACGTATTCGCGGCCAGCGACTGTATAGGGCCTGCCAACGCGGTAGACTCCGCCGCCTTTTGGTACTGGCTCGCCTGGCTCAACCACGCGGGCGCTGGCAGAGACGCCGTATCGCGGATCAATGCGGCTCGACATATTGTTGGAGCAGTGTGCAAGCGCCAGGCACCCTGCAGTGAGTCCCGCAAAGCGCGCAAAGCGGACGAAACCGCTGTTGCCCCCGTTTTCGCCCATCCGCCTCTCGTCCCCGGGTGCGAAGCGTCAAATTACCTTAAGCTCGCGGTTTGCGGAACCGCCCCAAAGCTCAAGTGGTAAATACTTGGTTCAACTCCCCAATGGAACTGAGATACACCCGGCTCCGTGTGCCCGCAAGTCAAAAGCTAAAACTATCCGGGTAATAAGCCTGTGCCGCACCGACCGGTTAAATCCGAACCATTTCGTAGGTTGCGGATTTTAGTAATTCCGTTTCGGCTTTACTGGCCCATGCCCTTTTATGGCCCTTTTATGGCGTCGCCATCCACGATGACCAGCATGCCGGCCACTCATGACTGGTGCGTTAAACCGCTCAGCCACCCTTCCTGGGACTTAACAAATCACTGCCGGCGGAATTAGCAGTCAAACGGCCAACTCCTCCCGGAATGACGGTTACGACGACGGTGAATTGGCCCGGCAATGACAGCGATGCAAAGCCGATCAAGGAAACACTAACGCCGTGTGCCCCGACTTTGCTTTCCCGCATAGTCAGTTCCTGCGCGAAAACCGCCCCGCGGAATCTTTAGGCAATTGTTTGCCGGTGCCCTTCCAGGCGCCGCAACAATGATGTCTTCGTGTTCATACTTGCGAATTTTATTGCGCAAACATCTTATCGAAATTCCCAGAACACTCGCTGACCTCGTTCGATTCCCACCGTAACAAATGAGCGTGTGAAGAATGAGCGCACGTTCGACCTCGTCGAGCGTGTGACCGACGAGGCCTGGAATGACCTCATCCACATGATCAACCTCGATCATTGAGAGCTGATATAACTTTTTTTGTGCGTGCAACACTGTTGATCTCCGGTCCCGGAAATAGCTGCCCGCAGCTCCGCGGATCGCTTCTGATAAATCCTCCTGACGGTAAAAAATAATACGGTTAAGTAAGTCTTAATGCCACCTGCTGAGGGAATCCGCCCTGTAATTTCAAAGACTAGCGCCGCATGGGGCTAGCTGAATTGTCGCTTCCGCCGCTTTTCACATCCCTAGCCATATCAAGACACGCGGCAAGCTCAGTGTAAGTTGGCTCAAACCACTTTATCGACTCGACACATTTGATCCGGTCTGCGGCGGGAAATGAAGACCACTCGCTAGCGAGCTTTTCGCGCGTCTTTTGCTCGCTCGCAAGGCAGCTCTTGAGTCGCTCCTCTGATTGCGCGACGTAACCTGCTGAGGCTGCGCCACGACAACTCGCCGTCACATCCCAATTGGGTAAGCCGTCAGCGACGGTGACGTAAACCGCGATCGGCATTGCAAGATGGGGAATAATCATCTCAACACCTCGTCAAAAGGCTAATTCATCGGCGTGCAGCGAAAATAGCTCATATCCATGCCCGGCATATCCGGAAAAAAACCGCGTAAGTTCAGCGTTGCTATCAAGTCGCAGGGCTAACTGGCTTGATCCTGCCGCTATATCGGTGGCGCATTGTGCTTGGAGGTACGTCCTATCGGCCTCTTGTTTCTGGGAGGTTATACGGCAATTACCCAGTTTTCCTCTGACATTGCTGTGAAGGGCGTCCGCGCACAGAAAAATTTCAGCCCGACATCCACGCTGAATAAGCGCCC
>Ga0207785_1000004_pt1 | contig 46751 bp, 42 predicted proteins | sample LuqExpMetageno74_FD_187831 | JGI IMG/M metagenome (GOLD analysis project Ga0207785, IMG submission 187831) | Tropical forest soil microbial communities from Luquillo Experimental Forest, Puerto Rico - Sample 74 (SPAdes) | ecosystem: Environmental > Terrestrial > Soil > Tropical forest ... | reverse complement strand
GGGGCCTGCCGCAATGCGCCTTACAACTGGATCTCAAGCCGGAAAACGGCTTGCTCCCAACAGAGTCGCACGCGACGTCCGCCCGGCCTGGATGGCCCGCAAACCCTTTTGCTTGACAGGACTGGCCGCGGCATGAACGAAGGGAGCGAAATAAAATGCCGGCGGGATGGCGATTCGCCTAAGCCATTGGTGGTGGGCCAAGGAATTGAATGATGGACATTTTCGGGCATGGCAGACAGGCAGTGGGGCTCGCGCTGGTAGCGCTGGCCCTGGTTTTTGCCGCCCTTGCCGAACGGGCCTCCGCACAGGGCGCAGTCAAGTCGGTGCACAAGGACTGGCAGATCCGCTGCGACACGCCGCCCGGTGCCAAAACTGAGCAATGCGCCTTGATCCAGAGCGTGACCGCGGAAGACCGCGCCAATGTCGGTCTCACAGTGATCGTGCTCAAGACCGCCGACCAGAAGAGTCGGCTTATGCGGGTGGTGGCTCCGCTGGGGGTGCTACTGCCCTCGGGACTCGGACTGAAGATCGACCAGGCCGATATCGGCCGCGCCGGGTTCGTGCGCTGCCTGCCCAATGGCTGCATTGCCGAGGTGGTCATGGATGACGCGCTCATCCAGAAGCTGCGCACCGGCAAGACCGCGACCTTCATCATCTTCCAGACTCCGGAAGAAGGCATCGGTTTCCCGATGAGCCTCGCCGGTTTCGGCGAGGGCTACGACAAGCTGCCCTGAGCGCTTTCGCACCGCAATAAATTCCCTGGTTTTTCGCTCGCGTCAACTGCGCAACTTGGAAGTGAGCCAAGCTGAACTATCTTTCCGGCAGAGACGCTGGCCAAGAAAATATCCAGCGCAATTCGGGGAAAGAAACGCTACAGGAGATTGCTCATGGCTATCGCAGCCAAATTCGATGCGCTGTCCGCTTCCGACCACAGCGCGCAGCTCCGCAAAGCCGTCGTCGCCGCTACCATCGGCACCACTATCGAGTGGTATGACTTCTTCATCTACGGCACCGCCGCCGGCTTGATCTTCGGTAAACTCTATTTTCCCAATGAAGACCCATTGACTGCGACACTCGCGGCATTCGGCACCTACTTCATCGGCTTCGTCGGGCGTCCGATCGGCGCTGCGATCTTCGGTCATTACGGTGACCGTATCGGCCGCAAGGGCACCCTGATCGCCACGCTCCTGTGCATGGGCATCGCTACTTTCCTCATCGCCTTTGTGCCGACCTACGCCACGATCGGCATCTGGGGCGCCGTGATTCTAACTATCCTGCGCATGCTGCAAGGCGTCGGCGTCGGTGGCGAATGGGGCGGCTCGGTACTGCTGGCGATGGAATGGGCGCGCACGCATGGGCAACGCGGCCTGGTCGCCTCATGGCCGCAGTTTGGTGTGCCATGTGGCCTGTTCCTGTCGAACCTGGCGATCCTCGCTTTCAGCCGATTGTCCGGCGATCAATTCGCCACCTGGGGATGGCGCATCCCGTTCGCTCTGTCGATCATCTTGGTCGGCGTCGGCCTCTGGATTCGGCTCGGCATTCTCGAGACGCCTGTGTTCCGGCAACTGATCGAGACGAAGCGGATCGAAAAGGCGCCAATTATCGAGGTGATCAAGCGGCAACCCCGTGAGATTATCCTGTCAGCCTGCTTACGCATGGCGGAGCAAGCGCCGTTCTACATCTTCACGGCATTTATCTTCGCCTATGCCACCAGCACCTTGCACATGTCGCGCGACTTCATCCTGACCTCGGTGCTGGTGGCCTCTTGCCTGTCGTTCATCAGCATCCCACTGTCGGGTCACATCTCCGATCTCATTGGCCGCAAGAAAATGTATCTGATCGGCGCCGCGACTGTCGGCGTGTTCGGATTTATCTACTTCGGCCTGATCGATACGGCGGTGCCGGCGCTAGTATTTATCGCCATCGTGCTCTCGCTGATCCCGCACGACATGCAATACGGCCCGCAGGCGGCGCTGATCGCCGAGGCATTCACGCCCCGGCTGCGCTACAGCGGTTCCTCGCTCGGCTATCAGCTTGCCTCCGTCATCGCCGGCGGCCCGGCGCCGCTGATCGCGACCGCGCTGTTCGCCGCTTATCGTTCGGGCTATGCGATCGCGATCTATATCGCCGCTTGCGCGGTAATCAGCCTCGTCGCGGCGGCGATGATGCCGGATTACACCGGGCAGGACATTTCGATGGAATATGACGACTGAACCGGCGTAAAATGCTACGATCCATGACGGGCCCGGATTGCGAACCGGGCCCGCTGATTTCGAATGGTTGAGCGATGCTCCTGGTCAAGACTTATCTCGGCAAAAGCAAAATTCACGGACTCGGCGTCTTCGCCGATGAGTTCATTCGCAAGGGCACCAAGATCTGGTGCTTCGCGGAGGGCTTCGACCGTTGCTACACGCCCAAGCAATTCGCGCGGCTGCCGAAAGCGGCGAGGGAATTCATCCGGTATCACGGCTACCGCGTTGACGGCGAAATCCTGCTCACCATCGACAACGACCGCCACATGAACCATTCGGAAAACGCCAATACCTACCTGCGCAGCGGTTACGCCATCGCGCGGCACAATATCCGCAAGGGTGAGGAGATCACCAACGACTACCGCGAATTCGACGCCGCATTCTGCGCCTCGTTCTTGAAGAAACCACAGGCAAAATAGTCAGCGCACCTCCAGCACCAGCTTGCCTTGCAGGTGGCGGCCTTCGCTGATGCGATGCGCCTCGCCCGCGCCGGCGAGCTTGTAGCGTGTGATGGTGGGCGGACGAGCCGTACCACGCGCGACAAGCTCCAGCATGCGCTCGAGATGCGCGCGGTCACGCTTCACGTCCGGGCGCAGCGTCTGCACGTCCTTGCGCGGAATTTCGAAGCCTTCCGGCGCCGGCGCGACCCATACAAGCTTGCCGCCGGGCTTGAGCACCTTGTAGCAGCCGGATCGCACATTGCCGCCGACGGTGTCGAACACCACGTCGCAGACCGAGCCGATCGCTGTGAAATCTTCCTTGTTGTAGTCGATCGCCCTGTCGGCGCCGAGGCTTCGTACATAATCAAGATTGCCGGCGCTCGCCGTCGTGATCACGGTCGCGCCGATGTGCTTGGCGAGCGCGATGGCAAAACCGGCAACGCCGCCGGCGCCGCCCTGGATCAGTATGGTCTGGCCAGCTTTGAGATGCGCGGTGTCCTCGATTGCCACCAGCGCGGTGAGGCTGACGAGACCGAGCGCTGCCGCCTCGGCGTGACTGAGCGTCGGCGGCTTCTTGGCGACAATCGCCGCCTTGACAGCGATCTTCTCCGCATAGGCGCCCTCAAAGCCTTGTTCGGTGACGCCGAACACCGCGTCCCCTATCCTGAAATCAGTGACACCCGGGTCGACCTCGCTCACGACGCCTGAGAAGTCGCGGCCGAGAATGTGGGGGAATTTGTCGAGCTGATAGCGCCCGCCGCCACGCCGAACCTTGGGATCGGCGCCGTTTACGCTGGCGGCGTGGACATCGACCACCACCTCGCCAGGACCGGCCTTCGGGTCCGGAGCCTCGCCATAGAGCATCAGTTCCGTTCCGCCATGACCTACTAAGAGCATTGCTTTCATTGCATATTCCCCCCGCCGCGAAGCTTTCATATTACGCCCATCGAGAGGGCGGATATAGCGCCCTCGCCAAATCGCCCGAAACGCCCTATCTGATCCGAAGACGCCGAGCAGGAACCCGCCGATGGCTGCAAACATTTCCTCCCTGATTGACCGCGCCGGTCTCGACGGCGGCAAAGTGCGGCAACTGATCGCGAGCGGGCTCGAAGGCGCCGACGACGGCGAATTGTTCTTGGAATATTGTCAGTCGGAAGTGCTGGTGTTCGACAACAACCGCCTCAAGCAGGCGACCTATGACACCGCACAAGGCTTTGGGCTGCGCGCCGTGAAGGACGAGGCCGTCGGCTACGCGCATGCCTCCGATGTTTCGGAAGCGGCCCTTAGCCGCGCTGCCGAAGTGGTGCGCGCGGTAAAAGGCGGCCACAGCGGCAAATATTCCGAGCCACCGGCCCGCACCAACCGCAAGCTTTACGGTGACGACAATCCGCTGGGTGAGCCTGGCTTCGAAGCCAAGGTGAAGCTGCTGGAAACGATCGACGCTTACGCGCGTGCCAAGGATCCGCGCGTGCGGCAGGTCACTGCCAGCATCGCCGCCACCTGGCAGGTGGTGGAAATCCTGCGGGCCGACGGAGAAAAATATCGCGACATCCGCCCACTGGTGCGGCTCAACGTTTCGGTGGTCGCTGGCGACGGCGACCGGCAAGAAACCGGATCCTACGGACTCGGCGGGCGCGAAAATTATCAGCGCTTCATCGAGACGCGTGCCTGGCAAGGCGCGGTCGACGAAGCGGTGCGGCAGGCGCTGGTCAATCTTACCGCGGTCGCCGCGCCCGCTGGGGAGATGGACGTGGTGCTTGGGCACGGATGGCCGGGTGTCATGCTGCACGAAGCGGTCGGACACGGCCTCGAGGGCGATTTCAACCGCAAGAAGACGTCCGCTTTCGCCGGTCTGATGGGCCAGCGCGTCGCCGCCAAGGGCGTCACCGTTGTCGATGACGGCACCATGCAGCAGCGGCGCGGCTCGCTATCGATCGACGACGAGGGAACGCAGAGCAACCGCACGGTGCTTATCGAGGACGGAATTCTGGTCGGCTACATGCAGGACCGGCAGAACGCGCGGCTAATGAACATGAAGCCGACCGGCAATGGCCGGCGCGAGAGCCACGCGCACCTGCCAATGCCGCGCATGACCAACACCTACATGCTCGCCGGCACGCACGATCCGCAAGAGATGATCGCCTCGGTGAAGAGCGGGCTGTACGCGGTGAATTTCGGCGGCGGCCAGGTGGACATCACTTCTGGCAAATACGTGTTCCAGTGCACCGAGGCTTACAAGATCGAGGACGGCAAAGTCACCGCGCCGGTAAAGGGCGCCATGCTGATCGGCAACGGTCCGAGCGACCTGCATCGCATCACGATGATCGGCAACGACTTCGCGCTCGACCCGGGCGTCGGCACCTGCGGCAAGAATGGCCAAGGCGTGCCGGTCTGCGTCGGCCAGCCGTCGCTGCGCATGAACAAGATTACCGTGGGCGGCACTGCCTGATGAGCACTACGCCCCAAAGCGCAAAATCGTCCGGCACCGGATGGGCGAAGAGCATCTTCGACATCATCGTTATCGTGCTGGTAGTGATGGCGGCGAAGACCGCGATCGCCGAGCCGTTCTACGTGCCGTCCGGCTCAATGGAGCCGACGCTTCTGATCGGCGACGAATTGCTGGCGACGAAATTCCCTTACGGCTACGGCACCGCTTCCCTACCCTCGTTCATCGTGCTGCCGAACACGCAGCGTCTGTTCGGCGCGCTGCCACAGCGCGGCGATATTGTCGTCTTCCGCTGGCCGGGCGACCGCTCGCAGGTTTGGGTCAAGCGCATCATCGGGCTGCCGGGCGATCGTATCGCACTGCGCGACGGAGTCGTGTCGATCAACGGCACGCCGGTAGAGGTAAAGCCAGACGGCACCGGTGACCTCGAAAGCGAAGACGGCTCGCTCAGCCAGGCCGCGCGCTTCATCGAGACGCTGCCAGGTCAGCGGCGACATCTGATGTACAAGCTCATGCCGCACAACATGCTCGATAACATGGCCGAGACGGTCGTACCGCCGGACCACCTGTTCGTCATGGGAGACAACCGCGACAACTCGGCCGATAGCCGCGTGCCAGTGCGCGAAGGTGGCGTCGGCATGTTGCCGGTCACGGACTTGGTCGGGCGAGTTGACGGTATCGTCGGCTCGTGGGATCTGGCGACCGGGCGCAAGCCGATCTGGACGTGGCCTTCCGGCTTGCGACTCGCGCGCTTCTTCAGCACCGTGCACTGATCGAAATCAGCGAACCACGCCCGAAATGCAACACGGCTTGGCGCGCGGCGGCATCAGTCTGTCCTTGAGGTAGCAGCGCGCGGTCGGCGCGATGTAGCCCGGCCGCACATAGGTCCAGGCGCGGCATTTGTTGTCGGCCTCGCAGGCCGCCTTGCAGGCGACGCCTTCGGCATCCGGGGCGGTATCGAAATTGCGATAGTCGCCGCCGATGCGGTCGATGGAAAGTTCCAGCGCACCTTTGCGCTGCTCGATCACGCCGGCACCGCGTACGCCCGTTACGCAGCATTTGTCTTCCTGGCGCGGCGGCACGCGGTTCTTTAACCAGCAAGTCGCGAGCGTGGTGGCCGTGCGCGGATAAGAGAAGCTCCAGGCGCGGCAATGCGCGTCGTGTTCGCAGCGCGCCGCGCAGACGGCCGGATCACCATTGCGCACCGGGAAATTGAGGTAATCGCCGCCAAGGCGGTCGAAACCGGTCTGCGCCAGAGCGATCGACAGGCTGGCTCCGATCACGACCAGCGAGGCTGCGAGTAGGGGGAAACCGATACGCATCCGCGCCCGCTTGATTTGCCGGCCTTATCGGGACTTTAACGCACAGGGCAGCGCAATGTCTCTTGTAATAAGTATAACCAAATGAAAGCGCCCGCCGTAGGGGCCGACGGGCGCTGATCCGGCCGCGAGAGGGGATGATCGCGGTGTCGGATCGTGCGGCCGATGATAAAGAGTGGCCGCTTGGGTTTTCACACCGCCTGGCACGCCTGCCGGTTGGGAGGGTAGTTCTTGACGTCCACGGCGCGCGGCATGCTCGGGCGCCGTTCCGACGCGGGCACACAGATATTGCACCGCAGGGATTGATTAGTGAAATGAATGTTTTTAATCTAATTAATCACGATTGATCATATAGCGGGCAAAGCCGGAAAAAGGTCGCCAGCAAAGAGGTCCATGACCGCGCTCATCGACGTCGACCAGTTACGCACCTTAATCGCCATCGCCGAGACCGGCAGCTTCACCAAGGCGGCCGAGGTAGTGAGCAAGACCCAATCCGCTGTTTCCATGCAAATGAAGCGGCTGGAGGAACGCATCGAGCGGCCGATCTTCACGCGCGACGGGCGCGCCTCGAAGCTGACTGAAGATGGCGCGCGTCTGCTCGATTACGCGCGGCGCATCGTCAGACTTAACGTCGAGACGCTCGCGGCGTTTTCCGACGCCGAGTTGTCCGGCCGCGTGCGGCTTGGCGTGCCCGACGATTACGCCGACCGTTATCTTCCGGAGATTATGGCGCGCTTCTCGCGCGTCTATCCCGGCGTCGAGTTGACCGTGGTTTGCGAGCCGAGCGGGAACCTGCTCGACCGCATCGATGCCAACGAACTCGACCTAGCGATCGTCACCAATTGCGAGTCGAAGCGGGCCTCCGAGACCTTCCGTCGCGAGCGGCTGTTGTGGGTAACCTCGAACCGACATCCAACCCACCTCGAGGAACGAGTGCCGCTGGCGCTCGGGCGACCGAGCTGCATCTGGCGGAGACTCGCCATCGAGCGGCTGGAAAAAGTCGGCCGACCCTATCGCATCCTCTACTCGAGCTCGAACGCCGGTGCGGTTGCCGCCGCCGTGCTCGCCGGACTCGCCGTGTCAGTGTTGCCCGAATCCGGCTTGCGGCCCGGTATGCGCGTGCTCACTGCGGCGGAAGGCTTCCCCGAACTGCCGAGCTGCCGTATCGGCCTGGTGCGCAACGCTCATGACGGCTCGACGTTGGCCGATGCACTCGCCGAGCACATCATCTCTTCGCTTGACAACCTGTCGGAAGCGCAGGCGGCGGAATAGTCAATACGAGTATTCGTCGAACAGCGGCTCGACCGACTGGTTCCAGTCGTTGAAATATTTCTCCAGCAATTCTTCCGCCGGTGTGATGCCGCGCGCAATCGATTCCTCGAGCGGGCGCAGGTAACGCGTCTCGTCGCGGCCATTGCGGTCGAGGAATTTGCGGCGCGCCAGCCCGCGCGCGGCAAGCCGCAGCGTCTGCTGCGCCAGTGTGAGCACGTTGGTGTTGCCGATCTCGGCCCTAAAGCCGCGCCGCGGCACCTCATCGCGCAGCTTTTGCCGCTCGGCGGCGCCCCAGCCCTTGACCATGTCCCAGCAGGCGTCGAGCGCCTCGTCGTCGTAAAGCAAGCCGACCCAATAGGCGGCAAGCGAGGGTAGCCGCCGCCACGGACCGCCGTCGGCGCCGCGCATCTCGAGGTAGCGCTTGAGCCGCACCTCCGGGAAGATGGTGCTCAGATGATTTGCCCAGTCGGAGATGGTCGCCCGCTCGCATGGCAGATCGGCGAGATTGCCGGCGAAGAAATCGCGAAACGATTTGCCAGCGACGTCGATATATTTGTCGCCCCGCTTGATGAAATACATCGGCACGTCGAGTGCGTAATCGACCCAGCGCTCGAAGCCCATCCCATCCTCGAAGGCCCAGGGCAGCATGCCGGAACGCGCCTTGTCGGTGTCGGTCCAAATCTGTGAGCGGAATGACAAGAAACCGTTCGGCTTGCCTTCGGTAAACGGTGAGTTGGCAAATAACGCGGTCGCCACAGGCTGCAGCGCCAGCGACACGCGCAGCTTTTTCACCATGTCGGCTTCGCTCGAAAAGTCAAGGTTCGTCTGCACCGTACAGGTGCGGTACATCATGTCGAGGCCGAGCTTGCCGACTTTCGGCATGTAATTGGCCATGATCTTGTAGCGACCTTTCGGCATCACCGGCATGTCGCTGCGAGTCCAGTTCGGCGTCATGCCGATGCCGAGGAAACCGATGCCGAGTGGCCGCGCCACTTCGCGCAACTGCGCAAGATGTGCGAAGAGTTCGGACGCGGTCTGATGCACATTTTGCACCGGCGCGCCGGACAGCTCGAATTGGCCACCCGGCTCCAGCGTGATGGCGCCACCACCAGTGACGTCGAACATGCCGATGATGTTGTCGCCCTCCATGATCGGCTCCCAGCCAAGGATGTCGTGCAGACCTTCCAAGAGCGCGTGAATCGAGCGGCGGCCCGCGTAGGGCACCGGCCGATGCTCGTCAACGGTGAAGGCAAACTTCTCGTGCTCGGTGCCGACGCGGAATTGCGACTTGGGCTTGCAGCCCGCTTCGAGCCAGGCGACGAGTTCGTGCCGCGTCTCGATCGGCGTCATGTCGATCTGGTCACGAGCCATGCGGGTCCATTTTTTGTTGGCGCACGATCTTTCGAAGTCCTGGTCCCCGAGGACCCTGCGCAAAGGGCGGCGAACTAAACACGGTGAACCGGAAAGGGCAATGCGAGTGGCACGTATGCGTGGTCGGCGTTGTCACCACTATTCTTGGCGGTGGGGGATGCGCCGGCGTCGCTTTTTTCCTTCCCCGAACGGGGAATGAAGCAGCGGGACGTGCCCGGCCGCGAGCGACCCTCAAGGACCTGGCACCTCGCGGCGCCCCCGCCGCGGCGCCAGCGTCGGGCGCCACCTTCCGCTAATCTCTGACGACGACATCCAATGCGGGATTAAGACCTAGCTTTAAGACGAGTTCAATGACCTAGCGCTTTTCGATGAGAACTTCGAGGCGGCCACTTGCGGCGATGCCCTGACGCCGACGGTTAGCGGGGGCCACCGTCACCAAATAGAGCGGCAGCAGCGCACGGATCAACTCGGAGAGGGCGTCCATGAACGTGGAAACGATGCCGAGTACCCAGACGCTGCGGGGGTTTTCATTCCAGCTGAACAGCGAGCGGGGTTTGTGGTCCTTCGCAACACTTGTCCCGCCTAAACCGTGAGGTGCGCGTCTCGAAGGATGAGCTAGGCCGTGGCGCTCCTCTTGGCGAGGGTACAGACTATGCCGCTTCTTTTTTCTTCTGCGGCGCAAATCGGCTGTAAAAGCTCTCGCCGTGGTCGGCGAGGTCTACGAGCAGCTTCGGGGGCGCAAAGCGCGGTCCGTATTTCTTCTCAAATTTACGGCAGAGCGCGACGAATTTCTTAGTGCCCATCATGTCGATGTAGGAGAGCGTGCCGCCGGTGAAGGGCGCAAAGCCCCAGCCGAGGATCGAGCCGACGTCGGCTTCGCGCACGTCGGTGACGACCTTCTCCTCGAACGTGCGCGCCGCCTCGACCGCCTGCGTTACCAGGAAGCGCTGCTTGAGTTCCTCAACGTCGAGCGCCTCGACTTCCGCGCGCGTAAGCTTCTTCGGCAGCAAATCCGCGAGACCCGGCCACAGCCGCTTGGGCTGGCCCACCGGGTAGTCGTAGAAGCCCCTGCCGTTCTTGCGTCCCAGCCGGCCGTGCCTCTCGACCATGTCTTCCATCAGCTTCTTCTGCGCCTCGTTGACCATGCCGGGGCCGAGATCGGCTTCCGTGGCGCGCAGAATCTTGAGGCCGAGGTCGAGCGCGGTCTCGTCGTTGAGGGAGAGCGGGCCCACCGGCATGCCCGCCATGCGCGCGGTGTTTTCTACCATTGCTGGCGGCACGCCTTCGAGCAACATCCAGTAGCCTTCCTGGATGTAATTGAGCACGCAGCGGTTGGCATAGAAGCCGCGCGAGTCATTGACGACGATCGGCGTCTTGCGGATGGCGCGCACGTAATCGAGCGCGACCGCCAGCGCCCTATCGCCGGTCTTCTGGCCGAGGATAATCTCGGTGAGCATCATGCGGTCGACCGGCGAGAAAAAGTGGATGCCGATGAAGCGCGCCGAATCCTTGAACTCGGCAGCGAGCGAGGTGATCGGCAGCGTTGAAGTGTTGGAGGCGAAGATCGCGCCGTCGCCGATCACCGCCTGGATCTTGGCGATGACGTCGGATTTCACCTTGCGGTCCTCGAACACCGCCTCGATGACCAGATCGCAATCTCTTAGCGCTACGTAATCGGCCGTTGGCATGATGCGCACTAGAAGCTCGTCGCGCTCGGCACCTTTCATGCGGCCCTTTGTCACGCGGTCGGACAGCGCCTTAAGCAGACCGGCCTTGCCCTTGTCGGCGGTCTCCTGGTCTCGGTCGATCAGCACGACTTGCAGGCCGGCGGAAGCGCTCACCTGCGCGATACCGGCGCCCATAAAACCCGCGCCGACAACCCCGATCTTTTTTAGGCTCGACGGCGGCACATTGGCCGGGCGGCGCGCGCCTTTGTTCAGTTCCTGCATGGAGACGAACAGCGAGCGAATCATCGCCGCCGCTTCCGGCGAGCGCAGGATTTTGGCGAAATAGCGCGACTCAATGCGCAGCGCGGTGTCGAACGGCACCTGCAGGCCTTCGTAGACCACCTGCAGTATGGCGCGCGCGGCCGGATAGTTGTCGTAGGTCTCGCGCCGGTAGATCGCGTTCGCCGCTGGGAAGGTCATCATGCCAGCCTTCGAATAAACCGGCCCGCCCGGCAGCCTAAATCCCTGCACGTCCCACGGCGCCACCGGTTTGCCGCCGGCCTTGATCCAGTCCTTCGCGGCCTTGATCAGGTCAGCGGGCGGTACTACCGCATCAATCAACTTCATCGCCTTAGCGCGGTCGATCTTGAGTTGGTCGCCCTTGAGCAAAAATTGCAACGCGTCGGGTGGCTGCAGCATGCGCGCGACACGCGTGGTGCCTCCGGCGCCCGGGAACAGGCCGATTTTGATCTCAGGCAGGCCAAGCCGCGTCTTCGGATTGTCGGCAACGATGCGATAATGACAAGCAAGCGCAAGTTCGAAGCCGCCGCCCATCGCGGTCCCGTTGATCGCGCAGACCCATGGCTTGCCGCAGGTCTCCAGTCGCCGGTAGAGCAGCGACAGCTTCCGGCTTTCCTCGAACACAAAGCCGGCCGCAGCTTCCGCTCCATCGCTGCGCACCATGTTGGCATAGATGTCGCCCATGCGCTCGAGCATGGTGAGGTCGGCGCCACCGCAGAAGGTGTCCTTGCCGGAACTGACGACGGCGCCCTTGATCGCGGCGTCAGAAGCAACCTTCTCGACGATGCCGGAGAGCTCGTCGATCACCTCCATGGTGATGACGTTCATCGAGCGGTCGGCCATATCCCAGGTGACTTGCGCGATGCCGTCGGCGTCGATATCGAGTTTGAAATTCGCCATCCGGGGCTCCTATGAGTGATACGGCTCGCCGTTTTTGTGCAGGTAGCGGCGGCCCTTCTGGTCGCGCTCCATCACTAGGTCGACGTCCGGATAATGCACGCGCTCGGACTGCGCGCGGGTGCCAACTTCTAAATACACCGCGTCGTGGTTACTGCGGTTCTCCAGTTTGTGCGCGATGCTGTTGCCGGCCTTGAAGCCGGCGGCGTCGCCGAACCTGAGCACGGTCGCACCGTCATTCTCGATCAGCAGCAACTCGCCTTCCAGCATGTAGATGAATTCATCCTCCTGCTCATGCCAATGTCGCAGCGCTGAGGACTGGCCCGGCTCGATGCGCGAGATGTTGACTCCAAATTGCGTCAGGCCGACCACGTCGCCCAATGCCTGCTTGTGGCGGCCCTTGTGCTCGGCCTGGAACGGCGCCGGATAAAAGCTGCCGCTCTTCACCGGGACCTTAGCGATGTCGACCTTGGGCATTTTTTCAGACCCGCTCGATGATCGTCGCGGTACCCATGCCTACGCCGATGCAGAGAGTGACGAGCGCCGTCTCCCTGTTGCTGCGCTCCAGCTCGTCGAGCACGGTTCCAATGATCATGGCGCCGGTGGCGCCGAGCGGATGGCCCATGGCAATGGCGCCTCCGTTCACGTTGATCTTGTCGTGTGAAATGTCGAACGCCTGCATGTAACGCAAGACAACCGAGGCAAAAGCCTCGTTGAGCTCGTAGAGGTCAATGTCCTTTACGGTCATGCCGGCCTTCTTGAGCACCTTCTCGGTGACCGGGATCGGGCCTGTCAGCATGATCGAGGGTTCGGACCCGACATTGGCGAAGGCCTTGATACGCGCGCGCGGCTTCAGGCCCGCGGCCTTGCCGGCTTCTTTACTGCCGATGAGCACTGCGGCGGCACCGTCGACGATGCCGGACGAATTGCCCGGCGTGTGCACATGGTTGATCGTCTCGACTTCCGGATAGCGCTGCACAGCGACCGCGTCGAAGCCGCCCATCTCGCCCATCTGCACGAAGGACGGCTGCAGCGCGGCGAGCGTCTGCATCGTGGTCGACGGCCGCATGTGCTCGTCCTTAGCGAGGATGGTGAGGCCGTTGACGTCCTTCACCGGCATCACCGAATTCTTGAATCGGCCTTCGTCCCAAGCTTTTGCCGCACGTTTCTGGCTTTCAACTGCGTAGGCGTCCACATCATCGCGCGAGAATCCGTATTTGGTGGCGATCAGATCGGCGGAAATGCCTTGCGGCAGGAAATAGGTCTTCACTGCGATCGACGGGTCGACGGGCCAGGCGCCGCCGGAGGCGCCGATGCCGACGCGACTCATGGATTCAACACCGCCACCGATGGTTATGTCATGCTGGCCAGACATCACCTCGGCGGCCGCGAAATTCACCGCGTCGAGGCCAGACGCACAGAAACGGTTGATCTGCACGCCCGGCACGCCGTCGCCGAAACCTGCGACCAGCGCTGCAGCGCGCGCGATGTCGCCGCCCGCCTCACCGACCGGATCGACGCAGCCGAGCACGACGTCGTCGACCACCGAAGGATCGAGCCTGTTGCGGTCCTTGATGGCGCCAAGCGCCTGCGCCGCGAGATTGAGCGCGGTCACCTCGTGCAGCGCCCCGTCGGACTTGCCGCGGCCGCGAGGGGTCCGCACGTGGTCATAAATAAATGCGTCCAGCATTGGCGTTCTCCTGTGCAGGTCAGAGGCTGCGCGCGATTAGCAGTTTCATGATCTCGTTGGTGCCGGCGTAGATGCGCAGCACCCGCGCGTCGCGGTAGAGACGTGAAATCGGGTATTCGTCCATATAGCCATAGCCGCCGAACAATTGCAGGCAGCGGTCAATCACCTTGCCTTGCATATCAGTCAAGCGGTATTTGGCCATCGAGGCAGTCACGGTATCGAGCTTACCTTCTATATGCAGACCGATGCAGTGATCGAGGAACACCCTGGCGAGTGTGGTATCGGTCTTGCACTCGGCGAGCTCAAACTGGGTATTCTGAAATTCGATGATGGCCTGGCCGAAGGCCTTGCGCTGCTTGACGTAATCGATGGTGAGCGCGAGCGCCCGCTCCATCATCGCCACGGCGTGGACCGCGACAATCAGCCGCTCCTGCGGCAGCTCCTTCATGAGCTGGTAGAAGCCTTGTCCCTCCTCGGTGCCGAGTAACCCCTCTCCCGGCAATTGCACGTCCTCGAAGAACAATTCGGAGGTATCAGCCGAATCCATGCCGAGCTTCTTGAGCTTACGGCCGCGGCGGAAGCCTTGTGCGTCGTCAGTCTCTACCACCATCAGCGACGTGCCCTTAGCGCCGGCTTTTAAGTCGGTCTTGGCGACAACGATGATCAGATTGGCGTGCTGGCCGTTGGTGATGAAGGTCTTCGAGCCGTTGAGGACGTACCCGTTGCCGGATTTGCGCGCAGTGGTACGCACGCCCTGCAAGTCGGACCCGGTGCCAGGCTCGGTCATGGCGATGGCGCCGACCAGCTCGCCGGTTGCGAGCTTGGGCAGCCAGCGTTTCTTCTGCTCCTCGGTGCCGTAATGCAGGATGTAGGGCGCGACGATACCGGAATGCAGCGGGGCGCCGAAGGTATCGAAGCCGGCGAGCGAGAATTCGCGATTAATCACCGCCTCATGCCCGAAGGTGCCGCCGGCGCCACCATATTCCTCCGGCATCGACGCGCACAGCAGTCCAGCAGCACCGGACCTGGTCCAGACGTCGCGATCGTACATACCCTTTTCGTGCCATTTCTCGAGATGTGGCACGAATTCGTCGGCAATGAAGCGCCGCGCCTGCTCCTCGAGCAGCACGAGATCTTCGGTCATCCACGCCGGGCGCGGAACGCTGATTGCGGTCATGGGATTATTCTTAACCCGCGCGGAACAATAGCGCGAGAGCCGATCGGGGCACTAGCCCGCGCCGAGCGCCACCGCGACGTGGAAGGTAATGAAGGAGGCGATGTAGGCGAGCGACAACATGTAGCCGAAAGTTAGTGCCATCCATTTCCAACTGCCGGTCTCGCGCTTGATCACCGCCAATGTGGACGCGCATTGCGGGGCGAAAATGTACCAGGCCAGCAACGCCAACGCGGTCGCCAGGCTCCATTGGCTGGCCAGCATCTGTCCGATCTGCGCCGCAGCCTCCTTGCCGCCCTCGATCGCGTATACGGTACCAAGCGCAGCGACGGCCACTTCGCGCGCCGCCATGCCGGGGATGAGCGCGACGTCGATATGCCAGTTGAAGCCGACCGGGGCCAGCACCGGCTCCAGCCATCTGCCGAGAATCGCCGCCAAGCTGTAGTCGATGGCCGGAGCAGTGGCGCCTTCCGGCGGACGCGGGAACGACGCCAGGAACCAGATCAGTACCATCATCGAAAAAATCGTGGTGCCCGCGCGTTTCAGAAACATCACCGCGCGCGTGTAGACACCGATGGCGACCGAGCGCACGCGCGGCACCTTGTAGTCGGGCAGCTCGAGCATGAACGGCGGCGTCGCGCTCTCGCGCCAGAAGAAATGGTTGGCGACGAAGGCCACGGCTAACGCACTAACGATTCCGGCGGCATAAAGTCCGAACATCACCAGGCCCTGCAGACCGAACCAGTTCCATACAGTCTTGTTGGGAATGAAGGCGGAGATTATCAGCGTGTAGACAGGGATGCGCGCTGAGCAAGTCATCAGCGGCGCGACCAGAATGGTGGTCAGCCGGTCGCGGCGATTGTCGATCACGCGCGTTGCCATGATGCCGGGGATGGCGCAGGCGAAGCTCGACAGGAGCGGGATGAAGGCGCGGCCGTGCAAGCCGGCGCCGCCCATGACGCGATCCATCAGGAAGGCGGCGCGCGCCATATAGCCGAGGTCTTCCAGAAGCAGAATGAAGAGAAACAAAATCAGGATCTGCGGCAGGAAGACGATGACATTGCCGACGCCAGAGATGACACCGTTCTGGATGAAGCTTTGCAGCAGGCCTTCGGGCAATAAATCGTGCGTCTGGACGCCGAGCCAATCGAAGCCGACCGAGATCAGGTCCATTACGGGTTTTGCCCAGGCAAAGACCGCCTGGAACATCACGAACAGTACGCAGAGCAGGATCAACAACCCGGCGACCGGATGCAGCAACACGGCGTCGATTTTACCGGTGCGCGTGTCAGGCCGCGCTGGCTGGCTCACGGCAGCGCGGATAATGCGGTCGGCTTCACGTTGGGCAGCGCGCAGCTCGGTCGAAGTCGGCGGCTTCCAGGTACTGGCGTTCTCGCCGCGCTTGAAATTGGCGATGATCTCGTCCATGCGCCGCATCAGATCTTCGGTGCCGCCGCGCCGCACCGCCGCCGAGGTGACGACGGGAATGCCAAGCTCCTGCGACAGCTTCTTGAGATCGATGTCGATGCCGCGGTGGCGCGCGATGTCGATCATGTTGAGGACGAGCATCAGCGGACAGCCGACCTGCTTGAGCTCGATCACCAGCCGCAAGGCGATGCGCAAGTTAGTAGCGTCGGCAACGCATAGCAGCAGGTCGGGCGGCGCCTCACTGGCGAGCCGGCCGAGCACGATGTCGCGGGTAATCTCTTCGTCCGGGCTGCGGCCGCGCAGCGAATAGGTGCCGGGCAGATCGGTCAGGTTGACGCGGTGGCCGGACGGCGTCTGGATGATGCCGGCTTTGCGCTCGACGGTAACGCCGGGATAGTTGGCGACCTTCTGGCGGCTGCCGGTAATGGCGTTGAACAGCGCGGTCTTGCCGCTGTTCGGCGTACCGACCAAAGCGAAATGCAAGATGTTCGATCCGGTCGCAGCCGACATTGAGTGAACGCCGATCAGGATACGAGGATCGCCATAGCTTCACGCCGGCGCAGCGCAATAGTGGCGTGGTTGACGCGCACCGCGATCGGATCGCGGCCGACCAGCCCCTCATGCAGGATCTCGATCTTGGCGCCTTCGACGAAGCCGAGTTCGAGCAAACGCCTCTCGAGCTCCGCCGGCGGAATGCCTGACGGGGCGTCATACGCGGCGATCGCGTCGATGTGGCCGCGGAACCCTTTGCGCTCTACACCCAGTGGCACGCGCTGTTGGGCTCGATGACGGTCGGACATCAGTGGGCTTCCTGCGTTTGATTGTCATTTACAATATCAACATCAACTTGGACTTTTCCTGATCTAAATCAAGTGGAATCGCTTTTAATTTCAGTATGTTAGAATAATTATAAGAAAGCGGTCTGAGGCTTGATCCGTAAACAGTAACTGGCCGCGGCAAGAGCGAAATGCCCACCAGCTGCGGCTCAAGCCGGAGCTTTTCCACTGTGACGCCAGTGTCTAACGCCGGTCATTCCGCGCCGGAACCAACTGATTCTCCTGCCGCATAGCTGCGCCTGCGCATCTCGGTACTACTCGGCACTATCGGCAGCGTCGGCATCTGGTCCTATATGGTAGCACTACCAACGCTGCAGGCCGAATTCGGCGTGGCCCACGCCGCCTCGCTGCCCTGTACGTTCGTGATGATCGGGTTTGCCACCGGCGCTGTGCTGTTGGGCCGCCCCGCAGACCACTTTGGTGTGCCGTGCCACTCGGAGTCGGCACGGCCGTGTCTGTCAAATCGTCAATGTCGGCGATCTACGGCGTACTCTGCTGGCTCTGGCCAGGATTGCACGAAGTGCCGCTGGCATGAGCGCAGTTCTGGATTGCCTCGATCGGCGCGCTTGGGATTGTTGTCGGCAGCTATTCTACGTGACCAGCGGCAGCGTTCCGCTGGTGGCCCCGGCCTCGGTTCTATTCATCGTCGCCAGCGGTCCTGATGGCCTGGCTGTTCATCGGCAAAGTAAAAAACGTCTAGAACGCCTCGTCAGGCAATTCCATGACCGCGTCCGCCCCCGACTTGATGCGCGCGAGCTGCGCCGCGGTCTCAGGCAGCATGCGCTCCATGAAGAAGCGCGCGGTAATGAGTTTAGCCTTCATCCGAGCGTCCGTCTGCTTGGCTAGCGCGGCTTGTGCGATCAGACACCACATATAGCCGAGCGCGACCAGGCCGAACATCTGCAGGTAATCGGTGGCGCCGGCGCCAGCGTTGTCGGGCTTGGCCATCGCGTTCTGCATGAACCACATGGAGGCCTGTTGCAGGTGGCCGAGCGCAACGCCGAGCGGCGTAACGAACGGTTTCATGGAGGCATCGGCGCCCTTCTCCTTGATGAAGCCGCCGATCTCATTGAGGAACGCCATAAGTGCCCGGCCGCCGTCCTTGCCGAGCTTGCGGCCGACGAGGTCGAGCGCCTGGATGCCGTTGGCGCCCTCATAGATCATGGCGATTCGGGCGTCGCGCACGAACTGCTCCATGCCATGCTCGGCAATGTAGCCGTGCCCGCCGAACATTTGCTGCGCCTGCACCGCGTTGGCGAAGCCCTGTTCGGTGAGTACACCTTTGATCACCGGTGTGAGCAAGCCCATGTGGTCGTCGGCGCTTTGCCGTTCCTTTGCGTCACCCGAGCGGTGCGAGACGTCGGTCCTGAGTGCAGTCCACATCACTAGCGCGCGCGCCGCTTCGTTGAAGGCGCGAATGATCAGCAACGTGCGCCGCACATCCGGATGCACGATGATTGGATCGGCCGGCTGGTTGGGATATTTGGCGCCGGAGAGCGCGCGACCCTGCACTCGCTCCTTCGCGTAGGTCGCGGCGTTCTGATAGGCGACCTCCGACAGCGCGAGCCCTTGAACGCCAACGCCGAGACGCGCCTCGTTCATCATCACGAACATAGCGTTGAGGCCGCGGTTCTCCTCGCCAATCAGCCAGCCGCTGGCACCGTCGTAATTCATCACGCAGGTAGAGTTGCCGTGGATACCCATCTTCTCTTCGATCGAGCCACAGGTCACGCCGTTGCGCGCGCCGAGCGAGCCGTCGTCCTTGACCAAGATCTTAGGCACCACGAATAGCGAGATACCCTTGATGCCGGCTGGCGCGCCTTCGATGCGCGCGAGCACCAGATGGATGATGTTCTCGGACATGTCGTGCTCACCGGCGGAGATGAAGATCTTCGTGCCGGTGATCTTGTAGCTGCCGTTCGGCTGCTTCACCGCCTTGGTGCGCAACAGGCCGAGATCGGTGCCGCAATGCGACTCGGTGAGGTTCATGGTGCCGGTCCAGACGCCCTCGACCATCTTCGGTAGGTATTTCGCCTTGATCTCCGGCGAGCCATGTACCAGCAGTGCGGCGATAGCGCCCTGCGTGAGGCCCGGGTACATGGCGAAGGACAAATTGGCCGAGCAGAGGAATTCGTTGACCAACTGGGTCAATGTCGTCGGCAGGCCCTGCCCGCCAAATTCTGGTGGCACCGAGATGCCGATCCAGCCGCCCTCGACCATCTGCTTGAGGGCCTCTTTGAAGCCCTTCGGGGTAGTGACGCTGCCGTCCGGGTGACGCGTACAGCCTTCCTCGTCGCCGAGGCGGTTCAGTGGGGTCAGCACCTCTTCGCTGAACTTACCGGCCTCGCGCAGCACCGCTTCCACCACGTCGGGCGTGGCGTCGCCAAAACCGGGAAGATTGCCGTAACGGTCGAGGTGAAAGACTTCGTGCAATAGGAACAGCGCGTCGTCGACGGGTGCCTTGTAGGTCGCCATTGATCCCTCCCGGCGTCCTGCCATGGCGCCGTTAGCCATTCGTTAATTATTGAACGGTGGTGACGACTGCAAGAAGGTTTAGCCGCAGGCGCGGCCCCCAATGAAACATCGCACATTCAGCTTTCAGTCACGTTGAAACGCCTCGCCAGGCAGCTTAGACCCCCCGCAAATTTCGGCACTTCCGGCCCTTTAACCCCTTTTTTACCGTGACGGGGGAAAAGTCGGGCAGAGGACTGCGGACGGCACCTGTATCCACTTCTCGTTAACGTGTGCCGCTTCCACGGAGAGCCATGAAGGCTCTTTCGCCGCCACCTTTAGAGTGGGTGCGAGCACAATGAACTTTAGCGTCCCGTGGCGTGTCAAAGGCATACGGCCGGAAGCGCGCGAACAAGAGCAAGAGGCCGTATGCCGCTTGGGAGTCTCTTTCGGCGAAGGGCTCAACGCCCCCACCATACAGCGGGCCGATGAGGAAGGCATTCACGCCTCTCCTCATGTGGATGACGGGAACAGCAACGAACTCGAAACGGTCCATCAGCGCCTCGACGATCTCACACAACGCATCGGAGCGCTCATGCGCACGGGACCAGCCGCCCACACGCCCAAGAAGAGCCATACTGAGGCGGACCGGTTCGCAGAACTGATAGGCCGGCTCGACAAGCAGCTTGATCCATTCGCCAACGTGACGCGGCCGGCGTCGCCACCGCCGTCGGCGATGCAGCTTGCGATGCCCAGCACGCAACTACCGCCTTCCCTCGACCGAGCGGTCGCCGAAATTGCTGCGCGTAAGCGCGCCCTCAGTGGCAGCGCCGCGCCCCTGGCCGCGCCTTCCGTCGTGCCGCCGCAGGCGCCGCGCCTGCGAACGCAAGGCGCGATCGCCATGGGTGCGCCGGCGCCAGTGTCGATGCCGCTGCTAGCGCTGAACCTGTCAGGCCTGGAAGACCAGCCACGCAAGATCGCCGATCAGATCGCGACGTTGCGCAAGCCAGGCGTCGAAGAAGAGATCAATGCGCTGCGCCAAGAGCTCGGCGAAATTGGCCGCGCGCTCGGCAAGGCGATGCCGCGCTGTGACATTGACGCCATCGAGGCGCAGATCCAAGACCTCAACCAGCGAATTGCGGAAGGCCGCCGGGCCGGCATCGACGCCAATGCGCTAAGCGCCATCGAGCACCGGCTCGTCGAAGTTCGCAATACGCTTCGCGGGCTTACTCCGGCGGAGATGTTGATCAGCTTCAATGAGGCGGTCGCCGGCCTCGCGCACAAGATCGACCTGATCGTCGTCGAGAAAGACCCGGCGAACATGGCGCAGCTCGAAAACTCCATCACCGCGCTGCGCGAGATATCGAACCACATCGCCGACAACGAGACGGTGCGCGCGCTGGCCGAGCAGGTGCAGTCGCTCGGTCAAAAATTCGAATACGCTAGAGCCCGCGGCGCTGCGCTCGATCATCTCGAGCAGAACATCTCCGCGCTCTCCGACGCGATCGCCGAGCGGGCGCAAAGCAGCGCCTCAGTGCCGCCGCGGCTGGAGGCGCTGGTCGATTCGCTTTCCGCCAAGATCGAGCAGCTCCAGCATTTGCGCGGCAACGGCAATGCCTTCAGCCATCTTGAGGACCGCATCGTTAGGCTGGTCGACAAGCTGAGCGTCTCCGATTCCCGCCTTAGTCATCTCGAGGCGATCGAACGCGGCCTTGGCGATCTGCTGCTGCAAATCGAGCAGACCAATAAGACCGGCCGCTTGCCGGCGGCGAACATCCCGAGCGTCGACAACCTTCGGCAGGACCAGGATTGGACCCAAGACGCACTAGAGGCAATGCACGGCACGCTCGGCCATGTCGTCGACGGCCCGGCGATGGTCGAGAAGGACATCCGCGGCGAGCGAGCGCGCACCCCCGTGGAAAGCGATGCGCTACTCACTCAGCCAGCTGGCCGCGTCACGGTGCGCGCAGTCAGCGATGCGCCGTCCGCGACTTCGGTCGCAGCGACGCCGATGCCGAGCCCGGCACCGCCGTCACCTCCACCACCACCCGCAGCAGCAGTGCTCGCATCCCTACCGCGCGGCGTTCCGCAAGTCACGCAGTTGCTAATCGCTCTCGACCTGCCGCCGGACCAGCCGCTCGAGCCCGGCTCCGGCCTGCCACCGCTGTACGCCAATCCGGCCGCACGCATCGCCGCTTCGGAGGTGGCACTCAACGGTGCCCAGCCCACCGCCCCGCAGGCCGGCAAAAATTTCATCGCCGCCGCGCGCCGCGCCGCCCAAGCCGCGGCGCAAGCACCGAGCACGCGTCCGCCGCAAGCCGACACGGCCGAAGCTTACGAGCCCGAACGCCCGCCGTTGCGCGACAGCGTGAAGAAGCGAGTAAAGTCGCTATTCGTCGTGGCGAGTATCATCGCTGTCGTGAGCGGATCGATTCAGATCGCCGGCAACTTCCTCAACTTCGGCATTTCCGGCACCCAGACCGCGCAGGCCCCCGCGCCACAACCCGACAAGATCGAAACCGTGGCAGAGACCACTGAGCCGCAAACGACGCCGACGGTCGTTGTCAACCCGCTGGCGCTGCCGCAGCTGCCGACCGCGCCGCTCGTGCACGCCCGTTCTGCTCCGGCCGCAGGCACGCCGCTGGAGAACTTTAATGCGACGGTGGCGATGCCGTCGCTGTTCAACCCGCCGCTCTTGAGCGCGCCGAACGACGTCACCGGATCGATTCAGGCGAGCCGTCCGGCAGCGCCGCCGAGCCAGTCATCGGGCGACAGCATGCCGATCGCGATCGGCGGACCCAAGTTGCGCAGCGCCGCCGTCGCCGGCGATGCCGCCGCCGCCTATGAGATTGCCAAGCGCTACGCCGAGGGCCATGGCGTGCCGGTCGACCTGGAGGAAGCGGCGCGCTGGTTCGAACGCGCGGCCAGCAAGGGCCTGGCGCCGGCACAATTCCGCTACGGCAGCATGCTGGAGAAGGGTCAGGGCGTGCACAAGGACCTGACGCAGGCGCGCCGGCTCTATCTCGCCGCCGCTGGCAAGGGCAACGGCAAGGCCATGCACAACCTTGCCGTCCTCTATGCCGAGGGAGTCGACGGCCCGCCGGACTACAGCACAGCCGTGCAATGGTTCCGCAAGGCCGCGCAGCGCGGCATTGCCGACAGTCAATATAATCTCGCCGTGCTGTGCGAGCGCGGGCTCGGCACCACCCGGAGCTATGCCGAGGCCTACAAATGGTTCGCGCTCGCCGCCGCTCAGGGCGACAATGAATCCGCCCGCAAACGCGACGAGGTCACGTTCCATATGGACCCAGCGACGCTCGCCGCCGCGCAGGAGACGGTCGGGGCCTTCGTGCCGGATGCGCAACCAGAAGAGGCCATCGCCGTCGCCCAGCCGCCGGGCGGATGGGACATCGCCGCTGAGGCGACGCCCCCGCGCGCGGGTGCGACCGCCCGGACCGATGTCGCTCGGCGCACTGGAAGTTAGAAATCGCTAAACAAAATCGTAGTCGCGCGGCGGTTCATCGCTAAGATGGCCGAGGCCGCTGGCCCAGAGTCGCCACCGGATCCGCAAAACGTGGTGTTCACCACAAAGGTGAATCTCTCGAAAGCGCAGATCGGGTGAGCGGAGCATTGATGCCCAAGACCCGGACGACGCTGCTTGCAGATCTATCTTCCGATCGCCGACCTGCCAGTGAACATCTTCCTGGTGTTCGGGATGGGGCTGGCGGTCGGCTACATCTCGGGCATGTTCGGCATCGGCGGCGGCTTCCTGATGACCCCGCTGTTGATCTTCATTGGCATCTCGCCGGCGGTTGCGGTGGCGAGCATGGCGAGCCACATCGTCGCATCCTCGTTTTCCGGCGCGATCAGTTACTGGCGCAAAAACGCGCTTGATCTCGCGCTGGCGATGATGCTGTTGAGCGCTGGCATCATCGGCACCGCGTCCGGCGTCTGGCTGTTCACGACCTTGCGCGCGATGGATCAACTCGACTTGGTGATCGGCCTTTCGTACGTGACGCTGCTGTCGATTGTCGGCGCGCTGATGATCTACGAGAGCGTGCGTGCGATCCTGCGCGCACGAGCTGGCATGCCGGTGACAATAAGACGGCCGGGCAGCCACACTTGGGTGCACCGCCTGCCGTTTAAGATGCGGTTCAAGCGCTCCAAGATCTACGTGTCGGCTATCCCGGTGTGGGGCATCGGCTACATCATAGGCTTCGTCGGAGCCATCATGGGCATCGGCGGCGGCTTCCTACTGGTGCCGATGCTGATCTACTTCCTGCGCGTGCCGACCGCGACGGTGATCGGCACCTCAATGGTACTCACGCTCGTCACCATGGCCTCCGCGACAGTGATGCACGCGATGACCAACCATCTGGTCGACGTAGTGCTGGCACTGATTCTCATGGTGGGCGGCGTAGTCGGAGCGCAGTTCGGCGCGCGCACCGGACAGAAGATGCGCGGCGAGCGGCTGCGGCTGTTGTTGGGGCTGTTGGTCTTCGCGGTGGGCTTGCGCTTCGCCTATGAACTGGTGGTGCCGCCCGACGATCTTTTCTCGATCCGGCGTGTGGGAGTGGACTGATGCGGCGGCTCGTCCTCACGCTCTTGATTGTCATGCTGACGGGGCCCGCCGCCGCTGAACGGCTGGTTGTGTCGCTGTCGAGCCATCGGGTGGCGATCACCTCGAATTTCATCGGCGAGGAACTGGTGCTGTTCGGCACGGTCGAACCGGATGGTGCCAAGAGCGCGCTGCGGTCGAGCTATGACTTGATCGTTATCGTGACCGGCCCGCATGAGACGCTACGCACGCGGCGCAAGCAGCGCGTGCTCGGCATTTGGGTCAATGTCGCCTCGCGCGAATTTGTGCAGACGCCGTCGTACCTTGCGGTCCTGAGCAACAAGCCCGTCAACCAAATCACTTCGCCGGAAACATTGCGACGGTTGCAAGTCGGACTTGACAATGTGCTGCTGCCGCAGCGGATCGGGCCTGATATCGCCGATACCGTACGCAACGATCCATTCCGCATGGCCTTCGTGCGACTGCAAACGCAGCAGAGCCTCTACAGCGAGATCTCCACCGCCGTGACGTTCCTGACGCCGACGGTGTTCCGCGCCGCGATTCCGTTGCCCGCCGACGTGCCAACAGGCAACTACGCAATCAACGTGCAGCTCTACGCCGACGGCTTGTTGGTGGCGCGTACCAATTCGGCGCTGGAGGTGATCAAGGTCGGCTTTGAGCAATACGTCGCCGATGCCGCGCGCGACCATGGCCTGCTCTATGGCCTCGCCACCGTACTGATGGCCCTGTTCACCGGTTGGTTCGCCAGCGTGGTGTTGAAGCGGGATTAGTCGCGAACACAGCGCTTGGCGGCGAAGGCATAGAGCCGATTTTCGCCCAGCATGTGCGTGGTGAAATTGAGCCTGTCGAATACGTCGGCGAACAACGCGTCGCGCATGTTGATACCGCCCGTGTAAGCGCTGAAAGCCGGCATCACCATGCGCGCGACATCGGCAGCGAAACAGCGGCGGATCACGACACGGCCGCGATGAGCGACGAGCGCCACCGGGTGCAGATGCCCTGAAATTTCGCCGGCGACGCCGCGCGGAAGATGGCGGAAGGTTAAGGCGCCGATGGTTAACGCAGCCTGGAATTCGCGCGGCCGGTTCCGGATCGTGGTTGCTGGTGATCCAGATCCAGGCGCGCCCTCGCTGCAACGCCGAGATGTTGTCACGGTCGCCGCGCGCCATGGTCGCGGTCGTGTCGTAAGGTGGCAGCAACTGTCGGCGCGCGGCGAAGCTCGAGCCTTTTTCGACCCGCTGACTCATGCAACTCCACCAACGTGGGCAGGAAACCGGCGAGCGTCTTGCCGCAACCGGTTGGCGCTATCAACAGCGTGGGCGGCTCGCTCGCGTCTTCGTCAGCAGTTCGAGCTGATGCGGGCGCGGCGCCAGCCATGGCGGGTGAACCAGCGTGCAAATTCCTCGGGCAGTAGCGTGCCGGAGCGATCGATTGCAGTTGCCGGTTCCATTGCGCAAGTCTAAGTCATTATTGAGGGGAACGCCGCCAAATCACGTTCGGATCGCGAGGACAGACATGCCGATGAACAACAGCGCCATGACCCGAATTTTCGGCGGCTCGCCGCTCGCGGTGGTCGGCCGCCTGGTGCTGGTTTCGATCCTAGTCGGGGTCGTTCTGACCGCGCTCGGGCTCGACCCGTTCGACATCGCGCGCAGCATCGAACGGCTCATCCGCCAGATGTGGAACATGGGGTTCGACGCCATCCGCTGGCTGTGGCGCTATTTTCTCCTCGGCGCTGTGATCGTGATCCCGGTTTGGGTGATCATGCGGATGATCAACGCGCCGCGCGGGCGTTAGCTCGGCCAGCTCTCCGCCGTTATGTCCGCCGCGTCTGAGCCGATCATTGAGGCCAGCGATTCGCGGCGTCCGCGCTTCAGCGCCGCAACCAAGTCGGCCTTGATATCCGAGACAACTCCTATACCGCGGAAGACCAGCCCGGAATAAAGCTGCACCAGGGTGGCGCCGGCCTTAATCTTGGCGATGGCGGTCGAACCAGCATCGATCCCGCCGACACCGATCAGCGGAAAGGCACCTTCAGCGCGCACAAAGGTCTCCGCCAGCATACGGGTCGCGAGCTTGAATAGCGGCCGGCCCGACAGCCCGCCTGCCTCCTTCGCCTTCTCGCGCTCGCGCAGCACGCCGGGGCGCGAGATCGTGGTGTTGCCGACGATCATGCCATCAACGCGACGCTTGCGCGCGATACCGACCGCATCGTCGAGATCGCTGAGCGTCAGATCAGGCCCGATCTTCACCAGCACCGGCACCGGACCGGCGCGCCGCGAGACCTTCTCGCGCGCCTCGACGACGCGGGCGAGCAGGTCGTCGAGCGATTTCGCCTGCTGCAGGTCACGCAGGCCGGGCGTATTAGGCGACGACACGTTGATGGTGAAATAGCTGGCGACCAGCGCGAAGGTTTCTACCAGCCGCACGTAATCGGCTATTCGGTCGGTGCTATCGCGGTTAGCGCCGATATTGACGCCGACAATGCCGCCCTCGCCCGCGCGCGCGGCGAGCCTGCGGAGCACCGCTAACGCTCCCTCGTTGTTGAAGCCCAGGCGGTTGATCACGCCCTCGTCGGCGTCAAGCCGGAACAACCGCGGACGCGGATTGCCGGCCTGCGGCCGCGGGGTGATCGTACCGACCTCGACGAAGCCGAAGCCGAGCCGCAGCAAGGCGTCGGGAACCTGTGCGTTCTTGTCGAAACCAGCGGCGATACCCACTGGGTTGGGAAAATTGAGCCCGAAGGCGCGCACCGCCAATTCCGCCGGGTCGGCGGCCGACCGCGGCAGCGGCATGAGGCGCAGGGCTTTGATCGCCAGTACATGCGCGTCCTCCGGATCGAGCGCCCGCATCAGCGGACGGGAAAGGCGGTCGAAGAAACCGATCAACGCATGTGACTCCAGGCTGGGATGCGTCGCAGACCCTATCGGTTACGGCGTGGCGAGGAAACTGTCGTGGTAGGGAGGCGACTTAAGGCTATAATTCCTATATGATTAAAATCTTATTGAGCCGCGCGTGTTCACGGGACTGCCATGCTGACACACAACCAGATCTGGACCGCCATCGACCGGCTGGCCGCCCGAGCCAAGCTGACGCCTTCCGGGCTCGCCAAGAAGGCTGGTCTCGACCCGACCACCTTCAACAAGTCCAAGCGCGTGACACCGGAAGGACGGCCGCGCTGGCCATCGACCGAATCGTTGGCTAAGGCGCTTGCCGCCACCGGAACCAAGGTCGACACCTTCGTCAACCTGATCACCGACAATGGCAGGGTGGCCCTCTCGAACGTGCCGCTGATCGGCTTCGCCGAGGCCGGCGCCAGCGGCTATTTCGATGACCGCGGCTTCCCGCTCGATAAGGGCTGGGAAGAGATCGACTTCTCGTCGGTCACTGACGAGCATGCCTATGCGCTGAAGATCTCCGGCGATTCGATGAAGCCGACCTACCGCGGCGGCGACATCATCGTCGTGTCGCCGGCGGCGCAGGTGCGCAAGGGCGACCGCGTTGTGGTGAAGACCAAGGACGGCGAGGTGATGGTCAAGGAACTCAAGCGCAAGACCAGCAAGAGCATCGAGCTCAAGTCTCTCAATTCCGAACACCGCGATCGCACGCTGTCAATGTCGGACGTGGCCTGGGTTGCACGCATCATCTGGGCGAGCCAGTAGCCGCTACGCGCTCCTCGCCAGCGCGCCGTCGATCATGTCGACGGTATTCTGCAAGCCGTAGATCGCGACGAACGAACCGAAGCGCGGGCCTTTTTCCTGCCCAAGCAGCACCTGGTAGAGCATATTGAACCAGTCGAGCGAGACACCCGGTTTGCCGTCCTTCGCCTTCTTCTTCTGGTCGAGGAAAGGCTCGCGCCGCCCTACTTCGTAGACGACGTCCTGGATTTCCTCCGCCGGCGCGTTCGTCGACAAACCCGATAGGGCGTCGCGCAGATCGGTCAGCGCCTTGCGCTCGGTGTCCGACGGCTCGCGGAATTTCTTCGCCGGCTGCACGAAGTCGCGGAAATAATGGATGGCGTATTCGACCTGCGCGTTGAGCTTCGGGTGAGTCTGCGGCGTCACGCCAGGCTGGTAACGACCGATGAAGCCCCAAAGCGTCTCGGCGTTCTCAGCATTCGACGATGACACCAGTGTCAGCAGCATGGAGAAGGAGATCGGCATCTCAACCTGCGGCGGGTTGCCAGAATGGACGTGCCAGACTGGATTGGCGAGTCGCTGACGCGTGTCCTGTTTCTGATACGCGTCGAGGAATTGCTGGTATTCGTCGACGGTGCGCGGGATCACGTCGAAATAGAGTCGCTTGGCCGCCTTCGGCTCGCGATACATGAAAAGTGATAGGCTCTCCGGGCTCGCATAGCGGAGCCATTCATCGATAGTGAGACCGTTGCCCTTTGACTTGGAGATCTTCTGCCCATGCTCGTCGAGGAAGAGCTCATAATTGAAGCCTTCCGGCGGCAGGCCGCCGAGCGCGCGGCAGATTTCGCCGGACAGCTTCACCGAATCGATCAGGTCCTTGCCGGCCATCTCATAGTCGACGCCGAGCGCCATCCAGCGCATCGCCCAGTCCGGCTTCCATTGCAGCTTGCAGCGCCCACCGGTGACCGGCGTCGTAACGGGCGCCTTGGTTTTTGGGTTTTCATAGGTGATGGTACCGACCTTGGCATCGTGCGCAACAACCGGCACCTGCAGCACGATGCCACTCTCCGGATCGATCGGCAGGAACGGTGAATAGGTCTGCGCACGCTCGTCGCGCAGCGACGGCAGCATGACTGCCATTACCTCGTCGAAGCGTTGCAGCATTTTCACCAGCGTCTCGTCAAAGTGACCGGAGGTGTAGCACTGCGTCGACGACATGAACTCGTAGTCGAAGCCGAAGTGATCAAGGAAGGCGCACAGGCGCGCATTGTTGTGCTCGCCAAAGCTCGCATGTGTACCGAACGGATCGGGTACCTTAGTCAGCGGCTTGCCGAGATTCTTTTCCAAGAGCTCCTTGTTGGGCACGTTGTCTGGCACCTTGCGCAGGCCGTCCATGTCGTCGGAGAAGGCGATCAGCCGTGTCTTCACCTTGTCGTCGGTGAGCACACGGAAGGCGTGGCGCACCATCGTGGTGCGCGCCACCTCTCCGAAAGTGCCGATGTGCGGCAGGCCGGACGGTCCGTAGCCCGTCTCGAAGATGACCTCCTCCTTGGGGCGCTGCTCCAGCCGTGCGACGATCTTCCGCGCCTCGGCAAACGGCCAGGCGTTCGATTGCTCGGCGAGCGCGCACAAGGATGTTGCGGGTTCTGGCATTGCAAGGGACACTATGAATCCGGCGTGGCAAAATCAAACGCGGAATTCAAAACGGGCTGACTGGAAAATAGCGCAGCCACAGGTCGGTAAACTGGCCCTTCTCCCACAGTCGGAACAGCGCCCAGTTGAATGCCTGCCGCAACAGATCGTTACCGCGGCGAACCGCGATGCCGACGCCCTCGCCGAAGAAACGGCTTTCGGTATAGGGCCCGCCGCGGAATTCGCAGCAGCCAGCGGAGTCGGTCCCGTTCAGCCAAAAGGAGAGCGAGATGCCGTCGCCGAACAAAAGGTCAACCTCGCCTTTCTTCAGCGCGTCACGCGCCGCTTCCTCATTGGGATAAGGATGCAGCTCGGCCTCAGTAAACAGCGCCCTCAGATAGGCCTCATGCGCGGTACCGGTCACCACCGCAATCTTGCGGCCCTCCAGCGTCTCGGGGCGGGTGTCGTCGAGGTTGAAGTCGCGCCGCGCCACAAAACGCGCCGGCGTGCGGTAATAGGAATCGCTGAAATCTACGTGCTTGCGCATCTCCGGCGTCTCGGCGATCGAGGCGATCACCGCGTCGCCGTTGTTGCTGTTCAAGGACGCTATCAAGGTGTCGAACCGCCGCATCTGGATCGTGCAGGCGACCTTCATTTCCTCACAGATCAACCGCGCCAAATCGACGTTGAAGCCAGCGGGCGCGCCGTCAGGCCCCGCGTAATTGAACGGAGGGTAGTCAGTTTCGGTGAGGAAACGGATGACGCTAATGCGCGACAGGTCCGGCCGCTCCGGACGCCGGCGCGGGTCCCAGAAGCCGGGCACCGCCACCGGATCGATCGCATTGGCCGCCGGCACGCTCGGCGTCGTGGTGGTCGGGGCCGGCTGCGCGCCGGCGGTAGCGATCGTCCCCAGCAGGGCGAGCGCAAGCACGGCGCCGCCGCGAACGTTCTGAGTGGTCTTCCAATGCATTCCGCCGGCCTCGATTATGGGAATCGCGGCGGAACATAGCATCGCGAACGCTGCGGGCTAGCCTTAATCGGAACAGCACTCAGGTCGCGGTCAGGTGCTTTTCAATCTCGTGGACCGGATGCTTAACAAGATCCTTGTCGACTTCGGCGCGCACGGCGTTACGCACCTTGTGCGAATAGACCGGGCGGAGCATGCCAAGCGCGCGCGGCGGCGCCACTATGATCAGCGACTTGGTCTTGCCAGTGGCCAAAGCAGCTTCCAGCTCGCGGACGAGATTAACGAGGAAGGCCCGCTCGGCCTGGTCGTGCCAATCGGTCTGCTCGACGGCGCTGCGGATGCTGCCGACCGAGCTAACGACGCGGCCGGGAGCATCAGCGCCAAGCTCGTGGGTAGCCAAGTCCTCCTGCTCCAAAACCTTGACCATCTTGAGATTGGGAAACTTAGCGTCACCGGTGTTCTCCAGCACTAGCGCCTTGGCACCGTCGCACACAACAACCCATTCGCCGCGGTGGATCAATAGGTCTGACATGCAGATCTCCTGAAATTAAACCGGCTAGATTAAAGGGAATCGGGCGGCATTGCTTTGGATCAAACCCTTAGAGGGCGATGCGTTACTTGGTGTCAATCCACGACCTTTACGTGGTAATCAGTTGGTGCCGTCGAGCAACCGGCGGGCGATCACCTGCGCCTGGATTTCGGCGGCGCCTTCGAAAATATTGAGAATGCGGGCGTCGCATAGGATGCGCGACACCGGGAACTCCAGAGCGAAACCGTTGCCGCCATGTATCTGTACCGCGTTGTCGGCGTTGGCCCAAGCGATGCGCGCAGCGAGCAACTTGGCCATGCCCGCCTCCAGATCACAGCGCCGGCCGGAATCCTTTTCGCGCGCCGCGAAATAGGTGAGCTGGCGGGCGGTCATGATTTCCGCCGCCATCATCGCAAGCTTGTCGGCGACACGCGGGAAGCTGATGATCGGAGCGCCAAATTGCACGCGCGATTGCGCGTAATCTAGCGCCTGCTCCAGCGCCGCCTGCGCCACGCCGATGGCGCGCGCCGCGGTCTGGATGCGCGCGGATTCGAAGGTCTGCATCAACTGCTTGAAGCCAAGGCCCTCGATTCCGCCGAGCAGATTTTCCGCCTTCACCTCAAATCCGTCGAATGCGATCTCATATTCCTTCATGCCGCGATAGCCGAGGACCTCGATCTCGGTGCCGCTTATGCCCCTGGCGGGGAACGGCGTCGCATCGTCGCCACGCGGCTTTTCCGCAAGCAGCATGGAAAGGCCGCGATGGCCGGCCTCCTTCGGATTGGTGCGCACCAGCAACGTCATCAGGTCAGCGCGCACCGGATGGGTGATCCAAGTCTTGTTGCCGTAGACCTTGTAGACGTTGCCCTCGCGAACCGCGCGTGTCTTGATGGAAGCGAGGTCGGAGCCGGTGTTTGGCTCGGTGAACACCGCGGTTGGCAACACCCCTCCGGTAGCGATCTTCGGCAGCCATCTTTCCTTCTGTTCCGCGGTGCCGCTGCCGAGGATCAATTCGGCGGCGATTTCCGAGCGGGTCCCGAGCGAGCCGACGCCGATGTAGCCTCGCGACAATTCCTCAGACACGACGCACATTGATTCCTTCCCGAGCCCCATTCCGCCGAACTCTTCCGGAATGGTCAACCCGAACACGCCGAGCTCGGACATCTGCGCGATCGTATCGAGCGGAATGTAGCTGTTGGTGCGGTGCCAAGCTTGCGCGTGACCGATCACTTCGCTGTCGGCGAACTTGCGCATCTCCTCGCGGATTGATTCGAGCGTGTCGTTAAGACCGCAGGCCCCAACCGTAGCGTTGTGGCTGGTGCACATCAGTTCGACCAGCCGCGCGCGCCGCTCCGCAGTGTTACCGGTAGCGATCAGACTCTCGACGCTGTGATTGATGCGGGCGGCGACCTGCGCGGACGAGAGGCCGAAGTCGCTCGGTCGCACCATCTCGCTTTGGCTCATCGGAATACCGCCGACGATCTGGGCGATGTACTCGCCGAGCGCGACGCGCACGAGATGTTCTTCCACTTCACCGAAGCCACCGCTTTCGACCATCCGCGCGGTATAGGCAGCAAGCTGGCGCACCGCCTCGACGTAGGTGGCGAACCAGGATAGACCGTGGGCGGCGCGCTGCTCGCGATCGAGCAGGCGGGCGATTGTGTGGCCTTCTACCACCACTCGCTCGCGCACCTTTGCTACGGCGTCCGCGAGCAGCGTGTCGAGGGCCGCGATCGCCTCCCGGCTAAGGTCGACCAGTTCATGGACAGCGGCGGGACGGGCGGAGGCGGTGGGCATGCGATTCTACCCCTAACGGACTCGGCGACAACGACACTACGCGTGCACTGCACAAAAGCAAAGCGGGCCGTTTTTCTTGCTTTTTTTCCAGGGCCCGACGACAAAATTTCTGATTAATTAACCAATTGATTGCGGTGATAGCCGCGCGGCGCCGGGCGCCTGTGCGCGCCAAAACTGGCCCTGCTCGTCACAAACTGTCGTCTCAAGTTCACCTCGATCTCAGTGCGGGCCCGCATTCCCATTGGTGCCGATCCCAGTGATTGGCTTCGTGGCCAACGCGCTCACCTATCACCAATCATCTATATGTCCGACTAGCACGAGGGCGGCTCCTCCTTAGAAACCGTTAAGCGCTCCGCCGCGCTCGCCGGCGCCAGCCGCGACTGCCGAGATTCAACGCTCGAAACGAGCTCGCGCCGTCACCACGGTTGACCGAGTTCGCCGGCCGCCGACGCGGCGCACGCGATCGAACAGGTCAACACCATCGTCCGGGAAAATGTCGTCGTCGCTACTATGGTGGCGACGACCGTCGACCAGATTCCGAGGTGGCTTCGATCGTGGAAGGTGTCAGCCGCGCTTCCGGCGAGGCGCGCAGCGGCGTTGAGACGATGAACAAGGTTGCCGGCGTCACCGTGACGCCCGCACGACCACCTCCGACACAAAGATTTCGCGGATACCGTCGCCGCCGAGACAGGAAACCTCGAAGCAAGCACATGTAACAATTCCTGACCACCGTGCAGGCGGCTTAGTTTTGCATTCCCGCGGAAACCGGAATTCAGCTAGAATCCTTAAGCCTTCATTCCTGCCTTAAGAACATGCGGATTTCCGGGGCTGCGCCTTGGCTTTTGCTAGATCAGTTCCGCACATCGTTCTCGACGCGCTCCGGCAATTCCTCGCCGACGACGGTTGGGCCATCGCCAGTCACATCGCGCTATCCACCCTGATGGCGATGTTTCCATTCCTGATCGTAGTTACGGCCCTAGCCGGCTTTTTCTTCGGCTCGAAGGAGCTTGCCGACGAGGCCGGCCGCATATTGCTCGAAGCCTGGCCAAAGGAAGTCGCCGGCCCCATCGCGCTTAATGTCACCGGCGTTCTCACGAATACGCGCGCCGATGTGCTCACTTTCGGCTCTCTGTTTGCGCTTTATTTCGCCTCAAGCGGTGTGGAGAGCTTGCGCATCGGGCTCAACCGCGCCTATGACGTGACCGACGCACGGCCATGGTGGCTGCTGCGGCTGGAGTCGATCGGCTATGTGCTAGTCGGCGCCATTGCGATGCTCGCCTTCTCGTTCCTGGTCGTGCTAGCGCCCTTCATCTGGGGCCGGCTGGTGTCTTACGTGCCGACGTTGGAGCCGCTCGGGGGTCTCATTACGTTTGCGCGCTACGCCGTCGCCATAGTGGTGCTCGCGATCGCCCTGGCGATCGTGCACACCTGGCTGCCTGCCGGCCGGCGCTCATTGCGCGAGATCGCGCCCGGCATCCTGGCGACGCTGCTGCTGTGGATGATCGGCGGCGCCGTCTTCGGCCGTTACCTAGCGAGCTACGCTTTCGCCTATGTATCGATGTATGCCGGGCTAGCGTCGGCTATGATCGCGCTCGTGTTTCTTTACGTCTGCGCGTCGATCTTCGTCGTCGGCGGCGAGTTGAATTCGTCGATTGCTAAGACACGCGCGAAGAAATAGGACGGGAATGAAGAGCGCCTAGGCACCCGTCGCTTCCTGTGCGTCTTCCAACGTCTTCAAGCCCTGGCGCGGAGCGCTCACCATCACTGCCATATTGCCGGGCGGATGCTGGTTCTTCCACATCCTCACGTGCGCCAGCGGGATCCTATCCCAGGAGAACACGTCGCTCATGCACGGATCGATACGCTGCTCGATTACAAAGCGGTTGGCGTGGCTAGCTTGCTTCAGGTGCGCGAAATGTGACCCCTGAATGCGCTTCTGGCGCATCCATACGTAGCGCGCGTCGAAGGTAATGTTGTAACCGGTTGTGCCAGCACAGAACACGACCATGCCGCCGCGCTTCGCGACGAGGCAAGAGACCGGGAAGGTCGCCTCGCCCGGATGTTCGAACACGATGTCGACGTCGCGCTTACCGGTGATGTCCCAGATCGCCTTGCCGAAGCGGCGCGCTTCCTTGGTCCACTCAGCATATTCGGGCGTATTGACCTTCGGCATCTGGCCCCAGCACTTGTAGTCCTTTCGGTTGATCACACCCTTGGCGCCGAGATTGAGCACATATTCCGCCTTCGACTCGTCGGAGACGACAGCGATTGCGTTGGCTCCAGAAGCCGCTACCAGCTGCACGCCGAAAACGCCTAGACCACCCGAGGCGCCCCACACCAGTACGTTGTCGCCGGGCTTAAGCGTGTGCGGCGGGTGACCGAACAGCATGCGATAGGCGGTGGCGAGCGTGAGCGTGTAGCAGGCGGCCTCTTCCCAGGAAAGGTGATTGGGCTTGTGCATCAATTGCCGCGACTGCACCCTGCAAAACTGCGCGAACGAGCCGTCCGGCGTTTCGTAGCCCCAGATGCGCTGCGAGGGCGATAGCAATGGATCGCCGCCGTTGCAGTCCTCGTCGTCGCCATCGTCCTGATTGCAATGGACGATGACCTCATCGCCGACTTTCCAGCGATGCACCTTGCTGCCGATCGCCCAGACCACGCCTGCGGCGTCGGAGCCGGCGATATGGTACGGATGCTTATGCACGTCGAGCGTGGACACCGGCTGACCAAGGCCGGCCCAGATGCCGTTGTAGTTCACGCCCGCGGCCATGACGAACAGCAGCACTTCGTCCTCGCCTATCGGCCAGGTTGGCACCACTTCGAGTTGGAAGGACTTGTCCGGCGGCCCGTGCCGCTCCTTGCGGATCACCCAAGCGTGCATCTTCTCAGGAATATGTCCCAGTGGCGGAATTTTGCCGATGTCATAGAGCTCCTTGAGCGGAGCGACGTTCTTTGCCTTAACAACGGCCGGCATGACTACTCTCCTGGTCGAACAGCAGTCTGGCGCAATTTATATTGCATTGCAACAAATCCTTCCGTCCTGTGCTAATGACTGCGCCGGCCGGCTCGCCGGAGCGCCGATCGTCCATCACGCGTTCTCGCAAAAGCGGCGGACAGCTGGATTGCATCTGGATTGGGTCGCGCGCAAGGCCCATGTTGCATGCAACAAAGGCTGAGCCACACTGCCGCTGTAAAGGGTGACGCGATGCGCGACAAACCCTGGATTTTTCGGACCTATGCCGGCCATTCGACGGCCGCGGACTCCAATGCGCTCTATCGCAAAAACCTCGCCAAGGGGCAGACCGGCCTCTCGGTCGCCTTCGATCTGCCGACGCAGACCGGTTACGACTCGGATCACATGCTGGCGCGGGGCGAGGTCGGCAAGGTTGGCGTGCCCATCTGCCATTTGGGCGACATGCGCGCGCTGTTCGAAGGCATCCCGCTCGGCAGCATGAACACCTCGATGACCATCAACGCCACCGCGGCGTGGCTGATGGCGCTCTACATCGCGGTGGCCGACGAGCAGAATACGCCGCGTGCTTCGCTCACCGGCACCATCCAAAACGACATCATCAAGGAATATCTCTCGCGCGGCACATACGTGTTTCCGCCGGCGCCGTCGATGCGGCTGATCAAGGACGTGGCAATCTTCACTACCTCCGAGCTGCCGAAATGGAATCCGATGAACATCTGCTCCTACCACCTGCAGGAGGCAGGAGCGACTCCGGTTCAGGAGCTTGCTTTCGCGTTGGCGACCGCCATTGCCGTACTCGACACGGTGAAGAAGTCGGGCGAGGTCAGCCAGAAAAAATTCGGCGAAGTGGTCGGCCGTATATCGTTCTTCGTCAATGCCGGCCTGCGCTTCATCACCGAGATGTGCAAGATGCGCGCCTTCGTTGACTTATGGGACGAGATCACGCGCGAGCGCTACGGCGTCACCGATCCCAAGCAGCGGCTGTTCCGCTATGGCGTGCAGGTGAATTCTCTCGGGCTGACCGAGCAACAAGCGGAGAACAATGTCACCCGCATTCTGCTTGAGATGCTGGCTGTCACTTTGTCCAAGAATGCGCGCGCCCGCGCCGTGCAGTTGCCGGCCTGGAACGAGGCTCTCGGCCTACCTCGGCCGTGGGATCAGCAGTGGTCGCTGCGCATGCAACAGATACTCGCCTACGAAACCGATCTGCTCGACTACGGCGATATCTTCGACGGCTCAGCCGAGATCGACGGCAAGGTCGAGGACCTCAAGGCGAAGGCCAAGGAAGAAATCAAGCGCATTGAAGAGATGGGCGGCGCAGTGGCCGCCGTCGAATCGGGCTACATGAAGCAACAGTTGGTCGAATCTAACACCGCACGTCTCGAAGCGATTGAACGCGGTGAGCAGATCGTGGTCGGCGTCAACAAATATCTGGAGAGTGAAGCCTCTCCGCTCACCGGCGGCGTTGAATCAATCCTCACCGTGTCGGAGGAGGCCGAGCGCGGGCAGATCCAACGGCTGCAGACCTGGCGCGCACAGCGCGACAATAACGCGGTCGCCGCCGCGCTGACGGAGTTAAGGCGCGCGGCCACGATCGGCGGCAATATCATGCCGCCCTCGATCCAGTGCGCCAAAGTCGGCGTCACCACCGGTGAATGGGGATGGACGCTGCGCGAATGTTTCGGCGAATATCGCGCGCCGACCGGCGTCGGCCGCGCCATGCGCAACGACGTCACGGGACTCGACGACATTCGCGCCGACGTCGATCGCGTGTCCAGGAAGCTCGGACGGCGACTCACATTCTTGGTCGGCAAGCCAGGGCTCGACGGCCACTCCAACGGAGCTGAGCAGATTGCGGTACGCGCGCGCGATTCCGGTATGCAGGTGGTCTACGAAGGCATAAGGCTGACTCCGGAAGAGATCGTCAATGCCGCGCGCAAGGAGAAGGCTCATGTCATCGGCCTGTCGGTGCTGTCCGGCAGCCATCTGCCGCTCGTTCACGACGTGGTCGGCCGCATGAAGCAGGCGAACCTGAACGTGCCGCTGGTGGTCGGCGGCATCATTCCGCCGGAGGACGTCGCCGAACTCGAAAAGGCAGGAATAGCGGCGGTCTATACGCCGAAAGATTTCGAGCTGAACCGCATCATGTCGGATGTGGTGCGCATCGTTGAACAGGCGAACGGCGCGACCAAGGTTTAGTGCTGCTGCCCAGAATGAAGCGCCCGTTGACTTCGCGCTTGGGGCCAGCGGTTGCGGCAAACCGGATTGACGTTGATCACGCTCCTGAAGCTCACTGCTGACGCAAATTATCTAGGACGCTGCTCTGGATTTTGCGTAATCGTGCAGCACGTTCGGCCAAGATGAGTCGCGGGCAGGGAGCAAGAAAAGGTCCAAAGCCCGAAGTCAGCGCCCGAGCTGTTAAGAAATGTCGGCTAGGGCCTGCGCGAGCCCGCTGAGACTGACTGGCTTCACCAGATAGAAATTCATACCGGAGGCGCGGGCGGCGGCTTTCTCGGCCCCTTCGCCCCGGCTAGAAATGCCGATCACCGGTACCTGCCCTGACTTACCCGGCAGCGCGCGGATGCGCCGCGTCGCCTCGATGCCATCGATGCCGGTCAACGCTACGTTCATTAGCACCGCGTCGTGGCCACCGATCTCCACCGTCTTCACCGCCGCCTCGCCGCTCTCGACAAACTCCACGCGGTGACCGAGCTCGTTCAGGATTGTGTTAATCACCACGCGGCTGTGAGGATTATCCTCGACGCAGAGGATCGCCAGCGTACGCTTGGGCGCGGCGTGCGTGGCAACGCGCTCGGCCGGCAAGTCGATGCGCTCGGCCGGCGCGATTAAGCGGAAGGTGGTGCCGTGGCCCTTTTTGCTGGTGACTTTGATATCGCCGCCCATAGCCCTTGCGACGCGCTTGACGAACACCAAGCCGAGGCCGGCGCCCCCATAGCGGCGCGCCACCGCTTCGCTCGCCTGCGCGAAGGGGCGGAAAAGGCGCTTGATGTCGCGCGGTCTGATGCCGATGCCAGTGTCGGTGACTGTGAAGATGAGCTGCACGCGCTTCTGTCCAGCTGGCTTGGCGGCGGCGGTAAACATCACCGCGCCGTCGGCGGTGAATTTGACCGCGTTGTCAGTGAGATTTTCAAGTGCCGCGCGCAAGCGCAGCGCGTCGCCGGCGACCATCGCCGGCAGATCCGGCGCGAGCGCGATCTCGGCCTTGAGGCCCCTGTTGCCGGCGCGCGCGCTCAGCGTTGCGGCCACCGCCTCGGCGAGGCGCCGCGGCGAGAACGGCTCGCGATGCAGGACGAGGCGGTGAGCATCGCTCCTGACCGCGTCGACGATCAGCGTCGTAAGCCCCGTGAGGTGGTCGGCGCCGCTCTTGATGGCGTTCGCCCATTCGCGCTCGCGCGACCCAACGTTGGAGGTTGCCAGCAGCTCAGCAAGCGCAACGATGCCGGTGAGCGGCGTACGGATGTCGTGCGCGATAGCAGCAAGCGCGGCCTCGATCGCGCGCAAAGGCGATCTTTTTGCTACGCGCACTGCCTTGCGCTGCGGTTTTCTGGTCCTGCGCTTTGCCATCCCTGCCCGGACCCGACAATGCCACGGAAGCCGCGCTCAATCGAGCCCGACGAGCTTGCGGATGTCGGTTGGGTTAAGACCGCGCGAGCGCAGTTCGCGTAACCCCGTAGCGGAAGTCGATTTCGACAGCTTCTTGCCGTCGGTATCGAGGACCAGGCGGTGGTGGTGATAGCGCGGCTGCGGCAGCCCGAGCAGCGCCTGCAGCAGGCGATGCATACTGGTCGCGTGGAACAGATCTTGGCCACGCACAACGTCGGTTACGCCTTGCGCGGCGTCGTCGACGACCACTGCCAGATGGTAACTGGTCGGCGTCTCCTTGCGCGCCAGGATGACGTCGCCCCAGGCGGCGGGATTGGCCGCGACGGCGCCCGATTCGCCGGCTGGACCGGTGCCGGTTTCAGTCCAAAGTAGCGGCCCGACACGCTTGAGCGCAGCAGCCACGTCGAGACGCACGGCGTAAGGCTTGCCGGTATCAATGCGGTGCGTGCGCTCGGCGGTGCTGAGGAGCGTGTTGTGGCGGCCCGGAAAGAGCGGCGCGCCGTCCGGGTCGTGTCCAATCGCCGCGCGTGCGATTTCGGTACGGCTTTCGTAAGCGCGATAGGTGAGCCCCATCGTCTGCAGTCTGCCCAGCGCGGCCTGATAATCCGCGTAATGCTGCGACTGTCGCCACACCGGTTCTTCCCAGCGCAGCCCCAGCCAGGCCAGGTCCTCGTAGATCGCCGTCTCGTATTCCGGCCGGCAGCGCGTCTCATCGATGTCCTCGATGCGCAGCAGCATACGGCCACCAGCAGCCTTCGCCTTGTCGGCATTAAGCACCGCCGAGAGCGCGTGGCCGAGATGCAGGTAGCCGTTGGGCGACGGCGCAAAGCGGAAACCGGGTGGCATGAAATTTCGACTCGTCATACACCGCAAAGGCGGGGTATGCGGCTACTAACTAGCATGACCCAATTCCTCCACACCCAGGCCGACCTGGAAGCCGCTCTCTCCCAACTCATCCTAAAAGATCCGCGGCTCAAGCCAGTGGTGGAAAAGGCCGGCGCGTTCGCGCTGCGCCGGCGCGAGCCGGGCTTTGCCGGGCTCTGTTCCATCGTCTGCGGGCAGCAGCTGTCGACAGCGAGCGCCGCCGCGATTCGCGCCCGGCTGTTTGCGGCCTTCAATCCCTTCCATCACGACCCGGTGCGCAAGGCGCGCACCGACAAGCTCAGGCGCATTGGGCTGTCGGCGCCGAAGATCAAGTCCATCCGCGAGATCAGCAAAGCCGTCGCGAAAGGCGACATCGACCTGATCGCGCTCGGCAACATGGACGTCGATGAAGCGCATGCAGCGCTTACCAGACTGCACGGCATCGGGACGTGGAGCGCAGACATCTATCTATTGTTCTGCCTCGGCCACGCGGATGCCTTTCCCGCCGGCGACCTGGCAATGCAGGAATCCGCGCGCCTTGCCTTCGGGCTGCGCAAGCGTCCGGACGCCAAGGCGCTTACCGAGCTCGCCGAGGCATGGCGGCCGTGGCGCGGTGTGGCGGCTCATCTCTTGTGGGCCTATTATCGTGTGGTGAGGAAGCGCGACGTAGTGCCGCTGCAAGCCGCAGCGCAATCCCAAAAAAAGCAACGGAGAAAAATTGGTCGCTGAACTCTACGGCCCGCGCATTGAGCCGCGCTCGGGCAAGGCGCGGCAACTGGTGGTGTTCCTGCACGGCTACGGTGCCGACGGCAACGACCTGATTAACATCGGGCAGGCGTGGCAAAATCTCTTGCCGGAAGCCGCCTTCGTCTCACCGCATGCGCCGCGCCCGTGCGGGCAGGCACCGATGGGGCGCGAATGGTTTCCCCTCACCTTCCGCGACAACAACGAGCGTTGGGTAGGTGTCAACGCCGCGGCGCCGGAGCTCACCGCGTTCCTCGACGCTGAATTGAAGCGGCGCAACCTGCCGCCTTCGGCGCTGGCGCTGGTTGGATTTTCGCAAGGGACCATGATGGCGCTGCACGTCGGCTTGCGCCGCGAAGTCGCACCGGTGGCGATCGTCGGCTATTCCGGACTGTTCGTGGTGCCGGAAAACGTCACGCCGGAGAAATTCGCCGCCCAGATCCGCGCGAAGCCGCCAGTGCTGCTAATTCACGGCGACCGTGACGACCTGATTCCCGTGCAGGCTTTGTTCCATGGCGCGCAAGGCCTCGCCGTACTCGACATCCCGACCGAATGGCACATCTCGCAAGGCATCGGCCACGGCATCGACCAGGAGGGCCTGCGGCAAGGCGGCGAGTTCATCGCGCATAATGTGGCGCGTCTGAAATAAGACGACCGCGGGTAAGTCCGCGTATTGGCTTCACAATTCTGTAACGCTGCCCTATTACTAGGTGGCGAGCTGCGTGGCGGCAGCTATAAGGAGGGGTTTAGAGGAGTCTGGCTTGAACGTGCACTTATCGCCCAGCGGTTTTCCAGCGCTGGTGCTCAACGCGGACTTCCGGCCGTTGAGCTATTACCCCCTGTCGCTGTGGTCATGGCAGGACGCAATCAAGGCCGTCTTCCTCGAACGCGTCAACATCGTCGCCAACTACGACCGCGCAGTGCGCAGTCCCAGCCTCGAAATCAAACTGCCGAGCGTGGTGTCGCTGAAAACTTTCATCAAGCCGTCGACTCATCCGGCCTTCACCCGCTTCAATGTTTTCTTGCGCGACCGCTTCTCCTGCCAATACTGCGGCCAGCGCGAGGATCTGACCTTCGATCATCTGCTCCCGCGTTCGCGCGGCGGGCACACGACCTGGATAAATGTCGTCACGGCCTGCTCGGTTTGCAACCTGCGCAAGGGCAACCTGACGCCACCGGAAGCCAAGATGTGGCCATCGCAGATGCCGTTCCAGCCGACGGTACAGCATCTGCACCGCAACGGCCGCGCCTTCCCGCCAAATTACCTGCACGAAAGCTGGCTCGACTATCTCTATTGGGACACCGTGCTCGAGCCTTGATTCTTACATAGTCCATCGCTTTGAACGCCGGCCCGATCGAGGCGCTGCGTTACGGGTGAGCGTCAGCCCGGCAGCATCCGCTGCAACACGCCATCGCGTCGGACAAAGTAGTGGTACAGGGCGGTCGCGACGTGGAGAGCGACAAGCGTCAGCGTCAAATAGCAGGCCAGTACGGTATGCGCGTCGCCGGTCCATCCCCATCCGGGCGTGCGGGTCGGCATCAACTTGGGCAACTCGTAGCCGAACATCACCATAGGCATACCGCGCCAGGAGGCGTTCATCCAGCCCAGGACCGGCAGGACGAACAGCAGCGCATACAAGGCCCAGTGGATGATGCGGGCCGACTGCGCCTGCCAGGGCGGTAGGCCGGGGCAGGGCGTCGGCTCGCCATGCGCGGCGCGCCGAGCAAGCCGCATGACGACAACCGCGAGGATGATCATACCGAAGTTGAAATGCAGACTGATCAGCGTCGTGACCGGCGTGTTGCGGCCGATGTGCGGCATGGTGAAAGCGAAGATGAACTGCGTGATTAGCAAGAGGACGATCAACCAATGCAGCAATTTGGCGGTACCGGTGTAGCCGGTTGCTTTGGGTATTTCAGGCATGAAATGGGGAGGTCCTTGCACGGGAAGCGGGGCGTGTCCCTATATGGATTGCAGTGATGGATGTCGAGATGGACTACTAACCGCGTCCGCGTGATTTGAGCGCACCCCAACCGGCAACCAAGGCCAGAAAGAAGGAGAGCAGCACATCATAGCCGGCGAGTGAGAGCCCGAGGAAACGCCACTCCGCCTCGTCGCAGCGGATCAGGCTGATGCGGTTCTGCAATTGGTTCATGATGTCGCGTGCGTTGCCGAATTTGTTGATCGGTCCGGAGCAATCGACCGGCCCCGGCCACCATTTCCATTCCACGCCGGCATGATAAGCCGAGAGTCCGGTGTTCCACAGCATGACGACCATAATCGCCAGGAAGCCGAGCAGCATGACTTTGCGTGAGGCGCCGTAGCTAGCGCCGAGCCACAGCAGCACCGCCAGCGGGATACTGAAATAGAACGCGACCCGCTGCTCGAGGCAGAGCGGACACGGCAGGATCAGGAATACATATTGGAAGACGTAGACGGTCGCGATGGCGAGCGCGCCCACTACTGCAATTATCGCCGCGGCAGAAAGCTGCGGCTTCTCGCGAGCTATGGCCAGGTAATAGTTCATCCTGCGCAACCGGATGCTGCCCAAACCGTCATTCATTCATTAGAGAGTGGCGCCTGGTACTTACCTTATGAAGGGAACTAATTTAAAGGGCCTGGCAGTCGTAGTGTTCCTAAATTGGAACTTTGTCTGAGGTTCCGCAACAAGTCTTGACTGGGGACGAGGGTCGCGACCCTTTCACCAAGAATGCAGCCGGAGCGCGGCCTTCTGGCGCAAATGATCTCGTGCCCGCTGAAACTACCAGCTCTGCTCGGCGTTATAAAAGTTGGTGAAATTCCGTGCGCATCCGAATCCGTACCGTTTCGTAGCAGGGAAAGGACAAAGCGATGGCTCACTTGCTGACATACATGACCACCCCGGAAGCTTGGCAGCGCTGGAAAAAGTTACCCTCCCAAGGTGTGGTGAAGCGGGACTGGGTCCCGACCGGACGCATCGATTTCGCCACCCGCTTCTATGGCAACCTCGAAGATTCCGATCAGCCAAGCGAATTCAAGTTGATCGTCGAAGAACGTCGGATTGTCGAGAGCATTACCGGAAACGAAAATCTCGAGATCCAATGGAGGCTCGCAACCCTAAACGAGGCAAAAGTAGTGGTAGCGCAATATCATAAATATCTGTCGGAAAATTCGCTCATCAAATCCGTATTTGATGAGCCGGCATCGCTACCTCCACCAAAGAGGATTCAAAAGATTCAGGAGAGTACCGCAGCCTAAGCCTGATCGTTCAGTGGTGGAGTCGATGAGGCATCCATTGGCGTAGGAGAGCGCCAACATGGACATGAGGCGCGGCGCCCTTGCGCGGTGCGTTAAGCTGCTTTTTGAGTGCCGCAACTTGTGCCCTGAGATCAACAAGCTCAACCTTCAGCCCCTCACGCTCGATCTTGAGCCGGTTGATAAAGTCACTTTTCTTGCTCAATTGCACAAGTTGGCCTGCGGCTTTGTTGTTAAGCTGTTCGATGATTATTTCGAGGCGTCGCGCTGACATCGCAAATTCTGCGCGCAACAGATCTTTATCGGCTTGTATCTCTTCAAATGATTGCGGAAGGGCGCCCTCTAGCTGCCTGACGGTCAGCCGCACCGCGCGGTTGTGGACGAGGGGCACGACGACCACCCCGATGAGGCAGCCACCCAGAAGACCGATGCCAACACACATGATCGATTCGATCATCTGGAGCATTCGCAAAAAAGGGGCTACGCAAGCCTGCGCAGCCAAGTGGCTCGCTCCAGTCAAGGGGCAGAGTGGAGCGGCGTAGCTGTACAACGCAAGAGTCGTCGTTTCGTTCCGGTCGCGCTGACTTGAACCAATCGGCCCAATTCCCATTTTTTTGGACGAGATTTCGTGAAAATGGATTGCGGCGGAACAGCGGGAGAGGCGGCTTATTTGACGTCTTTGTGGGGCTGAATTTTCCCCGAGCCGAGCTACTTCAGTGCCTATGCCGCCACCACTAGTCTCAAGATTTTGGTCGCTGAGCTGTTTTGCAGAAATCCCTGCAGACGTATCCGGTTGCCTGTTCCGGTGACGCTTCCGGGACTCCGGTTCGCTGGAGCGTACTCTATATCTGCCCTTGAATCAGGTCGCATCTCCACCAACGCTTAACGCGTTTTCCGAAATTGGATGACTAGACGAAGGAATGTCGGGCTATCGATCCTGGCCGTCGAAAAGTTGGATCGAGGCGAAAAATCCGAAGAGGGCTGTTAAATCCCGATAGCCCTCTTTTTTGGGCCTTCTTTGCCACGCTTAGCCGTTGGAAGGTCGCGCGCTGAAACTTGTGAAAAAAGTCGAAGAGCCGCAATGCTGTGAAGTCTTTCACGGCGGCGAAACCGGTCGAGGATTAGGCTAGCACGGTACCAACAGTCGGGAATGAAAGAAAACTCGAATATCGAAAATACCACGGACGATCAGACAACCGCGATTGCAAAATCGGGTCGTCGCAGGAGAAGGCCGATCATTGCCTCTAAGAGGAATTACGATTGGTACGGGAAAGCGAAAGCAAAGCTGCGATCAAGCAAGTTGTTGCGGCGGCGCCACACCAGGCAAGTGATCGATATTCAAAAATGCTTTAGGTGTGAACTGCCGTTGCGATGGCATTCCGAACATCTCATAGATGGTTCGCAGGGGCGTAAACCCGTACAGGTTTTGAATGCGCGAATTGCGGGCAGCTAAGCGCCCAGGCCGGACCGCGCAAAATCCTAAGCTACGCGCTTAAGCATCGGTACAGCGGCAAGGCGCTCACATCGCTTGCATTCAAAGACGAGCATTTCTTTTTGCTTGCCGTGGTTTCCCACCTCCTGAACTGAATGAAACACCATCGATTGTTTGCACTTGCGGCAAACCGGCCCGCGACGCGTTGTCTCGTCCATGGCCGCAACCCTCGATTAGTAAAAATTTATTGCGCGCCAACTGGACAATGTCGAGGGAATTCTGCGGTACACGGTCAGTAGCACTGACTTAAGGCAAAAACACCCCGCAAAGTGCTGTCGCCGACAAATCACTAAAACTCGAGGAGGAAGCCCGCTCGGAAATTGCTGGCAAGCAATTGAAAAACTGCGGTGCTATGTTCAGCCGTTGCGCCACTAATGGAGCTAATGGATCGGTGCACTCTAGGTAGCGGTTTCATGCTCTTCGGTCAGTTGGCACTCCTTCTTGCTGCCGCGTTCGCGGGAGCCGCCTTCTATGTCAATTTCGCCGAGCATCCCGCGCGCCTCGGCTTGGACGATAAAAGTTTACTCAAACAATGGAAGCCCAGCTACGGCGCTGGCTACACAATGCAAGCAAGCTTAGCTGCTGTTTCAGGAATACTCGGTTTGCTTGCAGCATGGACTAGTCAAAATTGGCACTGGATCGTTGGAGCGGCGCTTATACTTGCGAACTGGCCCTATACCTTTATCGCCATTATGCCGACGAATCACAAACTAGAAGCAATCTCGGAGGCTGATGCAGGCCCGAAGTCGCGTGATCTGCTTGTGTTATGGGGGAAGCTGCATGCCGTCCGAACGTTGCTCGGTATTTCTGCAACTCTGGCGTATCTGTGGGCCCTCCATTAAGAGGAGCCGACCGACGCGAGAGCGCAGCGTGTAAAGCTCTTTCCTATTTTTGTCCGCTTGTGGGCCGCTGACATACCGGTCTCGCATGCATCGCTGCTTTCGGGGGTAAAGCGAACATCGCGGACATCGCGGTTGCGGTCGCGCCCCGGGCAGCGGGCAACATTCCTCTCTCCGACCTCAGGATCAAGCGGCAATTATTCACCGTGGAGATGTGAACAGTGTGGCCGCGCTGCAACAATGCGATCAATTCGCGATGCATGCCATAATTGGTGCATAATTGGTGATTGTGAT
>Ga0207785_1000001_pt1 | contig 60499 bp, 49 predicted proteins | sample LuqExpMetageno74_FD_187831 | JGI IMG/M metagenome (GOLD analysis project Ga0207785, IMG submission 187831) | Tropical forest soil microbial communities from Luquillo Experimental Forest, Puerto Rico - Sample 74 (SPAdes) | ecosystem: Environmental > Terrestrial > Soil > Tropical forest ... | reverse complement strand
AATCAATTTGCGAGCGCGGCTTGGCATGTAGACGCTGCGTGCATTGAGAAGTCCGACGCTGAGAAGCTTCCGCGCTTTTTTCATGTGATGCGTGGGCGTTCTTGGGTGGGCATGGATATTTTTTGTGGCAAAAAGCCGCGGGATACCTATTTCCCCAGCCGCTTTAGTTCCACGCCGGCAGCGAGATACTGCATCGTATGGATGTTGCAGGCGTCGCGTGCGCTTTCAAATTGTCGCGCCGCCTCCGCGTTGTCTTTCTTGACCAATGCCAGCTCGCCAGAAAACACCGATATGTTACAGGCGCGGCTGCGCGTCATTGCGCCGTGCGTGGACGTCGAGGCAACCTGATCGAGCGTAATCTGGCCCATGAAGTAAGCTATTAGGGTGCCGGGCCATTGCTTCAAATCGATCTTGGCAGCGCTGCGTGCAAGCTCTTCGTCGTCGTTTTGTCCTGCCCGTGCGCGGGCGATGTGCAGCCAGGCGGCCTGGTAGGGCAACCAGAGCACGTCGCCGGTGTGGGCGGTCGTGCCGAGCGCCAGTGCCCTCTCGAAATCGGTGGCAGCACTGTCGAAACGGCCGGCAAGGAATTGCGCGAAACCCCGTTCGTTATGGATTTCCGAGGCGCTGTCGTCATTAGCGTTGGAGCTGGCGGCGATCGCAGCGCTGTAGTCGTCAATTGCGCGATCGTAGTCACCCTTCGCGCGCAGGCTGGCGGCGCGTTGCACTAACGTCACGGGGCTGCTCTTGATCTTGATCGCGGCGTCAAAATCGGCGACCGCAGCGTCGTAATCGCCATTCATATGACGGGCTTCGGCGCGTGCCACATAGACACGATCGTCATTGGGCTTGAGTGCGAGCGCCGCCGTGAAGTCAGATATGGCGCTATCGCGCAGCGCGCGCGCCGACTCCTGCTTTTGGAAGGCATCGGCGATCAAACTGCGCGCGGTGTATTCGCGGCCGCGCAGCCAGCGGGCGGTCAGCTGATCGGTGGGTGAGAGTTCGCCCGAGGATAGCGCCTCGGTGAACAGACGGATCGCGACCTCGGACTGACCTTGTTCCACTGCGGCATTCGCCGCTTTGAAATCATCGAGACCGCCGGCCTGCGCATGCGCGGCCAACAACACCAAGCACGTCGACGCCAAAAGCACTCTGATCATGTTCATTCCGTCTTGCTCCGATCCAGTATGATCCGCGATTGCGCCGCACGCGTTATCCCAAGCGGCTGCAGGGCAGCACAACCGCCAAGTTCGCAGAGCGGTTGTGCGGTGGCAACCGGCTGGCTTGCCTCTTTAATTTCGGTAGCGCCTCACTACATCTAGCTCCGCCTCAATCGAAACCCCGGAACCCCATGCTCGATTTCGCATCCTCGCGCGATGTGGAGGACGAGGCCACGCCACTACCCGCCTCCGATACCGAAATCCTCGACGCCTATTCGCGTGCGGTGACCTCTGTCGCCGATAGCGTCGGCCCGGCCGTCGTGCGCGTGGAAGTCATAAAGAACGGCCACCCCAGCGGCGTCGGCTCCGGCGTCATCATCGCGCCAGATGGGTTGGTGCTGACCAACAGCCACGTGGTCGCGGGCGCCAAGGAATTGCGGCTGCAGGACGCGGAAGGCCGCGTCATGGAGGCGCGCAAGCTAGGCGAGGATCCGGACACCGACCTCGCACTCGTACGCGCAGGCTCCGCACGTGACTTGCCGTCGGCCACGCTCGGCAATTCCAAGACGCTCAAACGCGGTCAGCTCGTCGTCGCCATCGGCAACCCGCTCGGTTTCGAGTCGACCATCACTGCCGGCGTTATCTCGGCGCTCGGCCGCTCGCTGCGCGCGAAGACGGGCCGCCTGATCGAGGACGTCATCCAGACCGACGCCGCGCTCAATCCGGGCAATTCCGGCGGACCCCTGGTATCGTCGCGCGGGGAGGTAATCGGGATCAACACGGCCGTGATCCTAGGCGCACAGGGGATCTGTTTTGCGGTCGCTAGCAACACCGCGCAGTTCGTTCTCAGCGAATTGATCCAGCACGGCCGCGTTCGCCGTGCCTATGTCGGCATGAGTGGGCAGACCGCGCCGGTGCCGCGCCGACACGCACGCGCCGCCGGCATCGACAACGCATCGGGCATGGTTATCGCCGCGCTCGAGCCGCAAGGCCCCGCTGCGCTTGCGGGCCTCATGAGCCTCGACGTCATCGTGAGCGCCGACGGCGAGTCGGTGACAGGCGTCGACGACCTGATTCGGCTGCTCAATGGCGAGCGGATTGGCCGGCCCATCGCCATCGACGTGCTGCGGCGCGGGCAGCTGCGCAGTTTTGACGTGACGCCTCTAGAGCGGCCTGCGATGCGGGCCGCTTCCGCATTGAGGGGCGATTGAGCGCCCGGGCGAAAGGCCTACAATTACCCGCACTGAGGGAGGCCGGCATGATAAGAACATTACTGCCCTGGTTTTGGGCAATCGTCGTGATCGGTATTGTGGCGATGCCCGCACCCGCCGAAGCCTTTACTTTGAAATTTTCCTGGGCCGGCATTCCGGCCTGCCAAGCGGCGTCGCCTGCGTTCGAGCTTTCCGACGTCCCGTCGGGAACCAAACGCCTGCGCTTCAACATGACCGATCTCGACGTGCCCTCCTTCAAGCACGGTGGGTCGACCATAGCTTACGAGAGCAATGCGGTGAAGCGCGGAGCGATCACCTATGTTGGACCGTGCCCGCCGGATGGCCAGCATCATCAGTACCGCTGGACGGTCGACGCGCTCGATCCCTTGGGAAAGGTGCTGGGAACGGCGACGGCGACCGGCACATTCCCGCCTTGATGGACTTCAGCCTTTGGCCTTGAGCGACTGGTAGATCTCCAGCGCGTCTTTCGGCCTGGTGTTCTTGTGCACCACGGCGTTGACCGCGGTGATCATCGCCTTCGGCGCATTGGACTGGAAGATATTACGGCCCATGTCGACGCCAGCGGCGCCCTGCCGCACGGCGTTGTAAGCCATAGTGAGCGCGTCGAGCTCCGGCACCTTCTTGCCGCCCGCCATCACGATCGGCACGGGGCAGGAGGATGTAATGGTCTCGAAGCCATCGTCGACGTAATAAGTCTTCACATATTGCGCGCCAAGCTCGGCGATGATGCGGCAGGCGAGGCGGAAATATTGCGCGTTGCGCGTCATGTTCTTGCCGACCGCAGTGACGCCCATAACTGGCATGCCGACGCGCAGACCAGCATCCACCAGCCGCGTCATATTATGCACCGAGCGCGTCTCGTGCTCACCGCCGATGAATACCTGTATGCCGACGCCAGCGGCGTTGAGTCTCACCGCGTCGTCCATGTCTATCGCGATCTGCTCGTCGGAGAGATCATCGCGCAGAATCGAGGGACCGCCGCTCGCGCGCAGCACCATCGGCTTCTGCGATTCTGCTGGAATGATCGAACGAAGCACCCCGCGCGTGCAGAACAGCGCGTTGCATTGCGGCAAGAGCGGTAGGATCGAAAGGTCGATGCGCTCCAGCCCAGAGGTTGGCCCCTGGAAGTAGCCGTGGTCCACGGCGAGCATCACTGTTCGTCCGCTCGCCGGATCGAAGGTGCGGGCGAGCCGGTTCTTCATGCCCCAATCGAGCTGGTGAGAGCCCTTCAGGAAGAAACCGGACGCGAATTGCGGTTCGTCGGCCTGGTACCGATCTCCGGCTTTATCGGCTTCTGGCATGTCTTACATTTTCTCGTCGGACGGAGGCGGCGGGGGCACGGCCGCCGGAGCAGGCGACGTGGTCGTCTTGGGCGCTGCCGATTTCTTGGTGGCGGTCGCCGGCCCACGCCTGTCGTTGCGGTTCGCCATGCATCGCTCAATGAATGTCTTGCGCTTGGCACCGGTCAGCTTCTGCTCGTCGGCGCCGAATTTGCAGGTTTCCGCTTTTTCTGCAGTAGTCAGGGCAAGAACCGGCGTCGCGATCATCAGCAGGGGCAGCAAAGTGGCGAGGGCTATGATTCGATGCATGGTGATAGATCCTTGTTGGTAGCGCAGAATGGAATCATCCGCGGCCTAACGCAACGCCGCCGCGATATTGCCGCCGTCGACGGTGGTGACGTTGGCGGTTGTCTTTAGCGCCAGCGCCTGCGCCAGGAAGGCGTGCGCCACATCTTGCGCGGTCACCTCGCGGCCGAGCAGGTTGCCGCTCATGTAGCCGTGCTCGGATACGCCGCGCGCCTTGGCGCGTTGCTTGATGAAATCGTCGGTTAGTAGGCCGGAGCGGATGCGGTCAGCATTCACCGCGTTGGCGCGGATGCCGTCGGCGCCGTAATCGAGCGCGTATTGCCGCATCAGGGACAATGTCGCCGCCTTGGGCAGACCGTAGGGACCGAAATCGGCGCCCGGGTTCACTGCCTGCTTCGACACGTTGAACAACAGGCAGCCGCCGGTGCCTTGCGCCAGCATGATCTTCACCGCCGCCTGCGCGACTTTCTGGTGTGCGAAAAAATTCAGCTCGAAGCTTTCACGCAAAATCTTCTCGTCAACCTCGCCGATCTTGCCCTGCCAGGCGGCCCCGGCATTCGACACCAGGATATCTACGCCGCCGAAACCGACGACGACCTGATCGAACGCCTTTTGCACGGAGCCAGCGTCGGTCACATCGCATTGGATCGCGAGGGCGGAACCGCCGATCGCCTTCGCTTGTTCGGCTGCGCCCTTGCCATCGATGTCCATCAGCGCGACCTCCGCGCCCGCTTTGGCAAAAACCTTGGCGGTTGCTGCGCCAATGGCGCCAGCCGCGCCTGTTACGACTGCCACTTGGCCGACGAGCGGCAGCGCCGAGCGCCCCCCTAGCTTGGCGAGTTCCAGCGGCCAGTATTCGCAGTCGAAGGCGTCAGTCTCCGAAATCGGCGTGAATTTGCCGATCGCCTCGGCGTCGGTGATGGTTTCCGCTGCCGCCTCAGCGAGGTCGGCGGTGATGCGCGCATCCTTGCCGCTGGCGCCGAGCCCGAACAAGCCGAGCCCCGGCACCAGCACGACGCATGGCGCCGCATCGTGCATTGGGACGCCTTGTGCGCGCATCTTGTTGCGGTCGAAGTAGGCTTTGTAGCCCTCGACAAACCTTTGCGCGGTGGCCTGAGCAGCTTTCTTGAAATCTTCGAGCTTGCCCACCTCCGGCGCCGGGACCAGCAATGGCCACAGCTTGGTGCGAATAATATGGTCGGGCGTGATCACGCCTTTGGTGTAGCGCGCGGCATCCTTACCATTGACATATTCCATAATGGCGTCGCTGGAACGGAACTCGGCGACAAACCGCCGATGCGCGCCTTCGCCGCATGCGTCGCGCAGTGCGCACGCGCCGCGAATGATCGGCGCAACCTCAACCGCAGAGGCGAGCCTCGACGGCAGTTTCGCGGCGACGATGGTTTTCTTTTTGAGCCGCCCTTCCGCCAGTGTCACCATCTCAATCATGCGCTCATATGACTCGCGGGCAGTCTCGCCGAAGGTGAAGATGCCATGCTTGTCGAGAATCAGGCCTTCGACCTTCGGGTTCTGCTCAAACACCGCGACCGCTTTCTTGGCGAGGCTGAAGCCCGGCATGAAATAGGGCACGAAGCCAAGCCCTCCGCCGAAGGTCTCGGCGCAAAGCTCATCTGAGTTCGGCTGGTCAATCAGGCTCAGCACCGCGGTCGCGTGCGTGTGGTCGACAAATGTCGCCGGCACGAAGGCGTGCAGCAGCATCTCGACCGAAGGCGAGGGCGCTTGCGGGTCGAGCAGATAGGCGCGCTGCGCCCGCGCCATGTCGTCGTCGCTGAGCTTGTCGCAAGCGCGTAGAGCGAGCAGGGGCTCGAGTCGCACCGGCGGGAAACCTGTGGGCTCGATCGTGCCCATGTCCCACCCTGAGCTCTTCACGTGCAGCACCGCGACTTCCGCCCCGGAAAGATCGCGTGCGGTAGTCTTCAACGAGGTGTTGCCGCCGCCGTGTAGGACAAGCCTGCGGTCGCGGCCCAGCAACTGCGTCGAATAGATGCGTAACGCGAGATCGGGCGCCACGCCCTCCTTCCCAAAGCGGTCGACCGCAAGCTTGGCGTCGCTTTCGACCCAGGCGGATTTCATATCCGATGGTTATCGCTTGTCGCCCAACAGGCGTTTGGCCCACCAGCCGCGCTTCGGCTGTGCGCTCTCATCGCTGCCGGTGCTCGAGATCACCGGAGTCGGCGGCGGAGCGCTGGTCAGTGGCTGCGGCGCCGACGTGACACCCGTGGCGGCGAACGGGGCTGGCTCGCGGATTGTCGAGCGTCGGCGCGGCGGCTCCGGCGATGCGGCCGGGATCTCGTTCGGCGGCGGTGTCGCTGGCCGGGTCTCGACCGGCGCTTGCGGCGGTGCTTCGGCGTCCGGGCCACTCTGGAAGGGCGGCGCGACAGCGGACGCGTCCTCATCGCTCACCGGCGGGAAGTCCATGCCCGCATGTATGTCATGTTCACGACTGCCGCCGTTGCCCTGATAGGCTACGCCGTCGCCGCGATGGCGATTGCGCCGTCCACCGCGGCGCCCGCGCCGGCGGCGACGACGCCCGCCTTCCCGTTCTTCACCGTCCGGCGCAGCAGCGGCGTCGCCTTCCATGCGCTGCGGCTGTGCTTGGGGGGCAAAGCTGGGTTCCTCTGGAGAGCCGGTGTCGTGGTCCTCATGCGTAATCACATGTTCCGGCACAGTCTCGCGGATGAACTGGTGGCCGGCTTCGCGCGGCTCGCCGCTACGGCCGCGGCCGCGGCCACGCCGGCGCCGTCGGCGATCGCCCTCGCGCGCACCTTCACGCAGTGCTTTACCTGGGAAATCAGCTTGCGTGATTTCCGGCGTCTCTTCGCGTTCTGTTTCCTCGGTTTCGGTCTCGACATCCGGCTCGACCGTCTCGTCCTCGCTTTCCAGCGAGGTAACAAGCTCCGGCTGGGACTCGGCCAGCGCTTTGGCGGCCTCCACCGTATGAACTTGCTCGCCACGATCGATCAAGTAGGACTGCTGGCTGGTCACCGTCGGGTCGGCGGAGATGGTGATGGTAATGCGGAAGCGTTCCTCCAAGGAGCGCAGGTGCGCGCGCTTGTGGTTCAGCACATAGAGCGCGACTTCCGTTCGTGTGCGCACGATCAGGTTATGGGTAGCGCCCTTGATCAGCATCTCCTCGATGGCACGTAGCAACTGCAACGACACCGACGAGACCGAACGCACGTGGCCGGAGCCGCCGCAGACCGGGCATTTGTCAGTCGAGCTTTCCAAGACCGACGAGCGGATACGTTGGCGCGACATTTCCAGCAGGCCAAAATGTGAAATGTGACCGACCTGGATGCGGGCGCGGTCAAGTTTGAGCGCGTCCTTGAGACGCCGCTCGACGGTGCGGTTGTTGCGACCTTCGTCCATGTCGATGAAGTCGATGACGATCAGGCCGGCGAGGTCGCGCAAGCGCAGCTGCCGAGCAATTTCTTCCGCCGCCTCGACGTTGGTCTTCAGCGCAGTGTCCTCGATGTGATGTTCGCGCGTTGCGCGGCCGGAGTTCACATCGATGGCGACCAGGGCTTCCGCCTGATTGATCACAATATAGCCGCCGGAGCGCAGCTGCACGACGGGCGAAAACATGGCGTCGAGCTGGCTCTCGATGCCATAGCGAGTGAATAGCGGCTGACTATCCCGGTAGAGCTTCACGTGCTTGACGTGGCTCGGCATCAGCATGTTCATGAAGTCGCGCGCTTCCTCGAAGCACAGTTCGCCGGCGACGATGATCTCGTCGATGTCCTTAGTGTAGAGGTCGCGGATCGAGCGCTTGACCATCGAGCCTTCCTCGTAGACGAGCTTCGGCGCCACCGATTTGAGCGTGAGGTCACGCACCGTCTCCCACAACCGCAGCAGATATTCGAAGTCGCGTTTGACTTCCATTTTGGTGCGGCTCGCGCCGGCTGTGCGCAGGATGACGCCCATGCCCGGCGGCACCTCCAGCTCCTGCGCGATTTCCTTCAGCCGGCTACGGTCTTCTGCGGAGGTGATCTTGCGGGAAATGCCGCCGCCGCGGGCGGTGTTCGGCATCAGCACCGAATAGCGGCCGGCGAGCGAGAGATACGTAGTAAGCGCCGCGCCCTTTGTGCCGCGCTCCTCCTTGACCACTTGCACCAGCATCACCTGGCGGCGCTTGATCACTTCCTGGATCTTGTACTGGCGGCGGAAGCGCGGCACGCGCTCCTGCACCTCTTCCAGCGCGTCGGCGCCGCCGACGGATTCAACCGCTTCCTCTTCGCGTGGCTCTTCGCTGCCGCCATTGGTCGACTCATCGGGCTCGGCCGGCGTGGCCATTTCGTCGAAGGACGCAGTCTCGACCGCAACGGTAAGATGATCGCCGGTCTCACCAAGGTTCTCGCCACGTTCCGGGATGTCGGCGGCTTCGGACGGCTCGTTTTTCGGGACCTGGGTGGGGGCAATTTCCGCTATAGCCTGGTCGGTGGTCGTTTCGTCGGCAGGATCCTCAGCAGCCTCGTGCGGCGCCTCTTGCGACTCGAGTTGTTCAGGCGAGGGCGCGTCGGGCTCGGACATTGGCTCTGCCATGTCCTCGGTTTCGGCGGGGGGCAGCCCGCCAAGAGCCGCTTCGCCCGGAGAGACCTCGGCGGCCTCGGAGGAGGCGTGTTCGGCGAGCTCCTCGAACTGCACGATGTCGCGGTCGCGCTGGCGGTCGGCTCTACGATGACGGTGACGGCCCCTGCCGCGCAGATCCGCATCGACCTCCGCCTCGCGTTGCGCGCGCTCTTCCTCGGCGATCAGTGCCTGCCGGTCGGCGATCGGGATCTGATAGTAGTCGGGATGGATTTCCGAGAATGCCAGGAAGCCGTGCCGATTGCCGCCATAATCGACGAAGGCCGCTTGCAAAGACGGCTCGACGCGCGTGACTTTGGCAAGGTAGATGTTACCGCGAAGTTGCTTGCGGTTTGCGGACTCGAAGTCAAATTCCTCGACGCGATTGCCACGCAGCACGACCACCCGGGTTTCCTCCGGATGGGTCGCGTCGATCAACATTTTGTCGGCCATTGTAAAATCTCACGAAGGCGGACGCAGCCCGAAGCTCGCGCGACGTTGACGGCGCAAGGGAAAGGCGGTCGGCCAATTTGATGTGGAGGGAGCGAGTGGCTTCTTCACGCGAAAGCATCGCGAACCACGCAGTCACGTTTGACGCGCGAAAGCGGGGAATCTCGATATGCTTTTGCTGCAACCGTGGCAGCATGAAATTTGCGACCCATAACGCTGCGGCCGCTCACTCAAAGCGCCGCCGAGGTTTCTCGTTGCTCACGGCCAACATGCAAGCGGCGAACCCACCGCCCGCTGATCCGGTTGTCCTTCACTGGGTTTCGGCTCGCTTCGCCATCCGTTCGCCCGGCTTCCTCGAGGGGGCGACCCTGGACTGGCGGGCCGGAGGCCCGAACGCGGCACAACCGGAACTTTAACCGTCAGCGGCACCTACATACGGTCGAAAACCCCTGCTGGCAAGGTAGCTTGTGCAGACTTGCCACACCGCGCCGCAGAACTACGTAAACCTCAAGTTCTGTTAACCGAAGCACCCCCTTATGCGTTAAAACGGCACCGAAGGGGTCAAGACTCGTGACGGTTCGTGCGATCGCAATTGCCCTGGGCTTTGGTTTGGCGTTCGACTCAGCCGTGCTTATGGCCGAGCCTATTGTCGCGCGTACGCTCGCCGCTCCCGACGCGCCGACACCGGTGGCCAGCGACGTGCGCCTCGGCGGCGACGACGAGCAGACCCGCTTAGTCGTCGATCTGAGCCAGAAGATCGACGTCGCCGCCTTCACGCTTGCCGATCCCTATCGCGTGGTGATCGACCTACCGCAGGTCAATTTCCAGCTTCCGCCCAAGTCCGGCGAGCATGGGCGCGGTCTGGTGAAGGCGTTCCGCTACGGCTTGATCATGCAAGGCGGGTCGCGCATCGTCCTCGATGCCAAAGGCCCAGTGCGGGTAGATAAGGCCTTCGTGCTCGCCGCTGCCGAAGGCCAGCCGGCGCGCCTGGTGATTGATCTGGTGGCCACCGACCGCGACAGCTTCCTGCGCGATATCGCGCTGCACGACCGAGCGCCGCGCCAATCTGCGGCCAGCAACAAAGTCAGCGCCACTCCGCTGGAGCCTTCCGGCGATACGCGACCACTTATCGTGGTCGATCCCGGCCACGGCGGTATCGACTCAGGCACCAAGTCGGGTAGCGGCCAGGATGAGAAAGACGTTGTGCTCTCCTTCGGCCTGATGTTGCGAGATAGGCTGGAGAAGACCGGCAAATACCGGGTGGCCATGACGCGCAGCGACGATACTTTTATTCCCCTCAACGAGCGGGTGCGGTTTGCTCGGACGCAGAACGCTTCGCTGCTTATCTCGATCCACGCAGACTCGCTCCCGCGCGGCGAAGGGCAGGCGGAAGGTGCCTCGATCTACACGCTGTCGGCGCACGCTTCCGACGCCGAGGCGGCGCGGCTCGCGGAGGTCGAAAACAAGTCGGACGTGATTGCTGGAGTCGATCTCAGCGCAGAGCCGAACGATGTAGCCAATATCCTGATCGACCTCGCCCAGCGCGAGACTAAGGCGTTCTCGCTGCAATTCGCCTCGGCAGCAGTTAACGAGTTACGGCCCACGACAAAGCTGCACCTCCATCCGATGAAGTCGGCAGGGTTCATCGTACTCAAAGCGCCTGACGTGCCGTCAGTATTACTAGAGCTCGGCTACATGTCGACCAAAGACGACCTGAAGAACCTGATGTCGACGGAATGGCGCTCGCGCACCGCCGATTCGCTGGTACATGCGGTGGACGCGTTCTTTGCCCCGCACATGGCCGGCAGCACGCCGGGGGGCAATTGAGATGGGCTCCCGGCCTCAGTTTCAACATAAAACTCCGTCACGGAAAGGTGATGCTGCAGACTTGGGCGTTAACCCCGGCCTTCGTGGCAGGCCCGTGAAAAACCTGGCAGTTTTCTGGGTTAGGATGCCGGCGGAGGCCGCGGAAGCCGACGTCTAGGAGCCAGGCAGGACCCTTCATGAAGCTCATCTTGCGCTTCTTCGGATTCCTGTTCGCGGCAGGCACCATACTGTTCATGGTGGGTGTGGCCGCGACCGCTGGGCTGCTCTGGCACTTCTCGAAGGACCTGCCGGACTATTCCCAATTGCAGGATTACGAGCCCCCGGTGACCACCCGCGTACATGCCGCGGACGGCTCATTGATCGGCGAATATGCGCGCGAGCGTCGGCTTTACATCCCGATCCAGGCGGTGCCAAAGCTGGTGACCAGTGCCTTCCTGGCCGCGGAGGATAAGAACTTCTACGAGCATGGCGGTCTCGATTTCGTTGGTATCGCGCGCGCCGCAATCAATTATGCGCAGAACTTTGGCTCTAGCCGTCGGCCGCAGGGCGCTTCAACCATTACGCAACAAGTTGCCAAGAACTTCTTGTTATCGAATGAGATTTCCTTCGCACGAAAGATTAAGGAGGCGCTGCTGGCCCTGAAGATCGAACGAACTTATTCGAAGGACAAGATCCTCGAGCTTTACTTGAACGAAATATACTTGGGCCTTGGCGCCTATGGCATTGCCTCGGCCTCACTCACCTATTTTGACAAGGCCGTCAACGAACTCACCGTCCCCGAGGCTGCTTATCTCGCCTCGCTGCCGAAAGCACCCAATAACTATCATCCGTTCCGTCAGCGCGAGCGCGCGCTCGAGCGCCGCAACTGGGTGATTGACCAGATGGCGAACGACGGCTTTATCAAGCCGGCCGACGCCGAGATGGCGAAGCATGCCGCCCTCGGCGTGACACAGAAGCCGAGCAGTGCGCACACTTTCGCCGCGGAATATTTCGCCGAGGAGGTACGCCGCGAACTGCTCGAGCGCTACGGCGAAAAGAAGCTCTATGACGGCGGTCTGTCGGTGCGTACGTCGCTCGATACCAAGCTACAGGTGTTGGCGCGCCAGACCTTGATCGACGGCCTGGTGCGCTTCGACGAGGCGCAAGGCTGGCGCAGCCCGATCACCAAGATCGACGTGTCCGGCGACTGGGGTGTGAAGCTCGCCGACGTCAAAGCGCTGGCGGATGTTGCGCCCTGGCAGCTTGCGGTGGTGCTGGAGGTTACCGACCAGTCGGCGCGTATCGGCTTGCAGCCGGGGCGTGAGCCGGGTGGCTATGTCAGCAAGGAACGCGATGTTGGCATCATTTCGCTTGAAGGCCTGAAATGGGCGAAGACCGGCGGTAAGCCGGTCACCAAGGTGGGCCAGGTGCTCAACGTCGGCGACGTGGTCTATGTGGAGCCGGCGAAGCTGATCGGCCAGTATCGCCTGCACCAGATCCCGGAAGTCTCTGGCGCGATGGTGGTCGAGGATCCGTGGACCGGGCGCGTGCTCGCCATGGTCGGCGGCTTCTCCTACGACCAAAGCCAGTTCAACCGCGCTACCCAGGCACTGCGCCAACCCGGCTCCTCGTTCAAGCCGTTCATCTACGCCGCGGCGCTCGACAACGGCTATACGCCCTCGACGCTGGTGCTCGACGCGCCGCTCGAGATCGACTTGGGCCCCGGGCTCGGAATCTGGAGGCCGGAGAACTACGAGAATAATTTCTACGGCCCATCCACCCTGCGGTTCGGCATCGAACATTCGCGCAACGTGATGACGGTGCGGCTAGCGCAGGACATCGGCATGCCGTTGATTGCCGACTACGCCAAGCGCTTCGGCATCTATGACGAGTTGCCACCCTACCTGTCGTTCGCGCTCGGCGCCGGCGAAACCACGCTCCTGCGCATGACCACGGCTTACGCAATGATCGACAACGGTGGCCGGCGCGTGAAGCCGACGCTAATCGACCGCATCCAGGACCGCTACGGGCACACCGTTTATCGGCACGATGAACGTGAATGCATCGGCTGCGACGCGCAGAAATGGGCGGACCAGCCGGAACCCTCGCTGATCGACCGGCGCGAGCCGGTGCTCGATCCGATGACCGCCTATCAGATCACTTCGATGATGGAGGGCGTGGTGTTACGCGGTACCGCGGCGGGCGCCGGATTCCAAAAGGAAGTCGGCAAACCGGTGGCTGGCAAGACCGGCACCACCAACGACGAGAGGGACGCCTGGTTCATCGGGTTTACGCCCGACATCGTGGTCGGCGTCTATATGGGCTACGACAAGCCGCGTCACCTCGCGCGCGGCGCGACCGGCGGCCACCTGTCGGCGCCGATCGTGAAGGATTTTATGAAGGTCGCGCTAGCCGAAAAGCCGGCGGTGCCGTTCCGCGTGCCGCCGGGCATCAAGCTCATCCGCGTCGACCTGAGGACCGGACAACGCGCCGGGCCGGGTAGCGAGAGGGTTGTTCTGGAAGCCTTCAAACCCGGCACCGCGCCGCCCGACAACTATTCGGTAGTTGGCTATGGCGATGGCGATCAAGGGCATCAACCCGGGTTCTTCGGCGTCAGTCCTGACGCCGACCGCGCAGTGCGCTCGGGAACCGGCGGGCTGTATTAGTTGCGAAGCCGCTCCTGCGACATTAAATCCTAACCTTCAGTCGTAACGCTGCCTGCGCGGCACGGACAAGAAAAAATGCGCGCTGAAACCGAAGTCCTTGTCGAAGAGATCAAGCAGTCGCTCACGCTGCTGAGGAGGCATCTTTGATGTCGACACCGCGCAGCGCCGCCTCGCCGAGTTAAATAAAGAGGCCGAGAATCCCAATCTCTGGAACGATCAGGCGCGCGGGCAGCGAGTGATGCGCGAGCGCGACGCGTTGGAGGATCGGCTCAATGCCATCGGGCGCATCGAGCAAGAGTTTTCCGACGAGGTCATGCTGATCGAGCTTGGCGAAAGTGAGAAAGATCGCAAGACCATCGACGAGGCGGAAGCCGCGCTGAAGAAGCTGAAGGTGGAGGTAGCTCGGCGCGAGTTGGAGGCCTTGCTGTCCGGAGAGGCCGACGCCAACGACTGCTACCTCGAGGTGCACGCCGGCGCCGGCGGCACTGAGAGCCAGGATTGGGCGGGCATGCTGATGCGCATGTATGTGCGCTGGGCCGAGCAGCACGGCTACAAGGTCGAGTGGATCGAGGAAACAGAAGGCGAAGGTGCCGGCATCAAGTCGGCGACGGTGGTGATCAAGGGCCACAACGCCTATGGCTGGCTGAAGAGCGAGAACGGCGTGCACCGGCTGGTGCGCATCTCGCCGTTCGATTCTAATGCGCGTCGGCACACCTCGTTTGCTAGCGTCGGCGTATTCCCGGTGATTGACGACCGCATCAAAATCGACATCAAAGAGAGTGATGTGCGCACTGACGTCATGCGGTCGGGCGGCGCCGGCGGCCAGCACGTCAATAAGACCGAGTCGGCGGTGCGGCTCACACACATCCCGACCAATATCGTTGTGAAGTGCCAGCAGGACCGCTCGCAGCACCGCAACCGCGCCATGGCCTGGGACATGCTGCGCGCCAAGCTGTTCGAAATGGAGATCAAGAAGCGCGAGGCGAAGGCGGAGGTCGAGCAGGCGGCGAAAACCGACATCGGCTGGGGCCACCAGATCCGCTCTTACGTGCTCCAGCCCTATCAGATGGTGAAGGACCTGCGCACCGGCGTGTCGACCTCAAACACCGGCGCGGTGCTCGACGGTGATCTCGACGAATTCATGCAAGCGGCGCTGGCCCAAAAGGCCTTCGGCAACGGACCGGGGCAGGTCGAGGACGTGGAGTAAGGCGCGTCCCGGCAGGGGCCTGCGCGCCGCTGCCGCCAACGTGATCGTAGCTCAATTGAACAGGGGGCCATGATCCGGCTCGGCGCACACGTGCCGGAGTTGTCATATGCCGCACGGCCGGACCTATCCTCGGAGCGCACGACTTCGGCTTTCGCTGGTTGCGCGCAACTCACAGGAGCGGTGCCCAACTTGGCACCCGACGGCGGAAAAGAAGAGCGAAAATTGAATTTCACGAGCTTTGTCGTGGCACGAGGCGTCCGACATAAGCTATTGATATTTAAGTTCTTAGGACAGCCCTGTGCGTCTAGACATTACCGAGTCGAACGCCCGCGCGCAGGAACTTCTGTGGGTCAACCGCTTCGCCGTTGACGCGCGTCTCATAGTGCAGATGCGGCCCGGTGGAGCGGCCGGTCGAGCCAATATGGCCGATCGTCTCGCCGATACGCACCATCTGCCCGACTTTCACGTCGATCTCCGACAAGTGACCGTAGCGGGTGGCGAGGCCGTTGCCGTGGTCGATCTCTACCATGTTGCCGTAGCCGCCTTCCCGGCCGGCAAGGCTCACTCTGCCGGCGGCGGTGGCGTGGACCGGTTCACCCACTTCGCCACGCAGATCGATGCCGGTGTGAATGGCAGGGCGACCGTTGAACGGGTCCATGCGCATACCGAAGGGCGAGCTCATGTCAACGTCACCGATCACTGGCTTGCGCAGCGGTACGGCGACCAGCGTTTGGAGATATTGGTTGATCTGCGCACGCGCGACATTGACCCGGTAGAGCTGGCGGTCGAAGGCGCTAGCGCTCGCCTTTGCAGGCTTCAGAGGTACAAAAGGACCGCCAACGGTGGCGCCCGTTGACGTTCTGATCGGATTGACGCCGAGGTCGCTGAGCACGGAGCGCATGCGCCGCGCTTTGCTGTCGGCGCGCTCCTCCATGTCGTTAAGCACCGCGATTTGCTTGCGGTCGATGTTGTCGAGAGCGGCCGATAAGCGGCCGAGAATGCCATCGAGACCCCCGGCGTCGCCGCGACTGCTGATGCGCGTCAGGCTCGCGGGCCCTTCGCGCGATTCAAGCCGCGCCTCGCGATCGGGCGGCGCAGAGAATATTACTGTGTCGCTGATCGGGGACGCTTTCGGTGTAGTTTCGGACGGCAGCGCGCCACGTGGTGGCCGGATTGAGCCGGTGCTGGCCAGATCGCCGCCGAGCGCCACCATGCGCTGCTCTAACGTGGCCTGCCGTTGCAACACCGCGTTCAATTTCTGCTCGAACTGCTCTTGGTCGAGCAATTGCCGGCTGGTGGCTCGGTCGACCTGCGCGCGCAATTCGGCGATGCGGTCCTCGTAGGCAAATTGCAGTTCGGTTTGGCGGCCGATCAGGCGCGTAAGCACATCTTCTTGGAAGGCAAAATAGGTTCCGGTCGCCAGCGACCAGATCGCCATGATCACCAGCGTGCCGACAATGATCCAGAATGCGACCGGTCCGATCCGCACTTGGCGGCCGGCATGCATCAGCGTGTAACCGCCATGGGCGCGCTGAACATGACGGGACATCGCGGCCGCAGAATGCGTGCGCGGTTGCGCGTAACGGGCGTGATCCTTGCTTGGGTAATAGGCGACGGACGAATGCGACATCCAAACTCCAGGCCGGTTCATCCGCGGCCAAAGCCGGTGGACAGCCCGTCGATATCATTCGCTTATGGTTAAGAAACCGGAAACTAGCCCGCTCCGCCGCTTGAATCGCGGCAAATTAAAGGGCTTTTGCGGCTTTCAGGACTTCTTCGGCGTGACCTGACACGCTAACCTTCGGCCAGACGCGGGCGATGCGGCCTTGCCGGTTTATCAGAAAAGTCTTGCGGATTACGCCCATGAATTTGCGGCCGTACATCGATTTCTCTCCCCATGCGCCATAAGCTTCTATCGTGTCCTTGGCCTCGTCCGAGGCCAGGGCAATCTTGAGCTTGTGGTTGGTCTTGAACTTGTCCTGCGCCTCGACCGGATCGGCGGAGACGCCCAGAATCTCGGTGCCGGCGTTGGCGAAGGCGCCGCGCAGGCGAGAAAAGTCGACGGCTTCCCGGGTGCAGCCGGGGGTGTCGGCCTTGGGGTAGAAATAGAGGACCAGGTTGCGGCCCTTGAAATCCTTCAATGACACCAAGGTGCCGTCATCGCGCTGCAATTTGAAGGCCGGAGCCTTCGCCCCGTCAACCAGTTCACGGCCCATATGCCTTCCTTTCGTCGTTTTCCCCCCGTCATTGTTGGTATTGCCAGTTGCTTCGGGGTGGGCGCAAGCAGTTCGCCGAGATGAGGGCCGTGCTGGACGCTGTCCAAGCAGGCAAGAAATACGTGCGATGCGTTGGACGATAGGCGCGCCATTAGTGCATGACACGTAGCGACCACGATCATAGGCGTCTTGCCCACCACGCGGCGACGGGCGGCCATCATCCGCATGGTGATCGTTATCATGCCGTGCGCCGCGTTGGCCGCCGGCAGTGGAGCAGGCTCCGGCGTGGCGTCGTTAGGCTCGCGCGCAGGCCCGTGGTGCGGCGCATGTTCTGGGGCGCGACGGTTGCCTTTGCATTCGTCGTAGTGGTTATTGCCGCGCTCTGGTGGAGGCTTTCTAGCGGACCGATCGAACTGGACGCGGCAACGCCTTGGTTGAAATCGGCGATCGAAAAGAATTTCGGCGACAAGCAAACCGTGACAGTCGGCGGCACGCAAATCGAGCGGGACGAAAACGGCCGCACCTCACTGCGCCTGCGCGACATTGTCGTGCGCGACTCCGACGGCACTGTAGTGGCGAGCGCGCCGAAGGCGGAAGTGGGCATTTCCGGTCTCGGCCTGCTGAGCGGCAAGGTGCAGGCGGAGAGTCTCAATCTGGTCGGCGCCGAAATGTCGGTGCGCATCGAGATGGACGGCCGCGTCACCGTATTCGCCGGCGGCGACAAACGGCCGATCGCCATCGCGTCGCCAACCTTGCAGTCGCCATCCGCCCCGTCGGCGAGTACACAAACCCAAGTGGGGACAGTGCAAGCCGGGATACAGGACATCGCCGGCATACTCACCTGGATAGATAGCCTCGGAGCGACCGGGCTCGACGGCCACGACCTGCGTGAGCTTGGTCTAAAGGATGGCAATCTGATCGTCGATGATCAGCGTAACGGCAAGCGCTGGACCTTCCGCCGTATCGACGTGAGCCTGACGCGTCCGAAAGCAGGCGGAGTGGCTTTTCGGCTGGCATCCGACGCGCCTGAACGGCCTTGGGTCTTGAGCGCCGCAATGCGTCCGCTTGGCGGCGGCGTACGGGCCGTCGGTGTGGAGGCGCGCAAGGTTTCCGCGAATGATATCTTGCTCGCAATGCGTCTCAAGGACGTTGCGATCGATACTGATGTGCCGTTGTCGGCGAGCGTGCGCGCGGAGATCGCCGGTGACGGTACGCTGCAGCGCCTACAGGGAGAAGTTATTGCGGATGAAGGCACCGTCGCCGAGCACGACAGCGGAAAAACTTACAAGCTCGACAGCGCCGACATCCGATTCAATTGGGACGCTGCGCAGCGTGCCTTGGTTGTGCCATTCCAAATTCAATCGGCTGGCAATCAGTTTACACTACGCGCCACGTTGCAAGTGTCCCCCGACCAGAAAGGCCTCTGGCTGTTCAATCTGACGCGCGGCGATCCAGTGATCGACCCGATTATCCTGCCTGGGGGCAAAGCCGACGAGGATGGCCTAGCCCTGAACAGGGTCGCGTTACGCGCGCGCATCGATACGGTGAACCGTCGCATAGATGTCGACCAGGGCGACCTTGGCCGTATCGACACACGTTCGGCGTTCAACGTCGCCGTCGCGGTGACCGGCAGTCTCGATTATTCGGATGCCGAGCCGCACCTGGCCTTCGGCATCGCCGGCACACACATGACGACGTCCGTGATTAAACGGATGTGGCCGGCGTTCGCCGCCGGTCAGGTGCGTGAGTGGGTCGCGGAGCACATTTCTGGCGGCATTGTTGAGCGCGTGGTAATCGCCGGCAACGCACCGCTGCCTAATTTCAAGGAGGGTGGACCGCCCTTGTCCGAGGACGAACTTTCGGTGGATATTGAGACCAGCGGTACTACTTTGCACCCGTTGCCGAACTTGCCGGCGATCCGCGATGCCGACCTCACCGCGCACATCACAGGGCGGGTCGCCACCGTCAGCCTTGGGCGCGGCACAGTTGAAGTGACGCCGGGCCGCAAGCTAAACATCGCCAGCGGGATTTTCACAGTTCCGGATACGCAGGTGAAGCCGTCGTCCGCCAGGGTAACATTCCGCATCGACGGCACGACGGCCGCAGTCGCGGCGTTGCTGGCGACCGACGCTCTGCGCGACAACGTCGGCATTGTGCTCGATCCCGCCACAATCCGCGGCACCGTCGCCGCGCAGGCGACGATCGACATGCTGATCGGTCGCAAGGTACCGAAAAACAGCTGGACCTACACGATCGCCGCCGATCTCACGAACTTTGCTGCCGACAAGGTGCTTATGGGTCAGAAGATCGAGGCCTCTTCATTGCGCACGACGGCCACGAGCGAGGGCTATCAGATCACCGGCGACGTAAAGATCAACGGCACTCCGGCCACCATGGATTTGAGCAGAAAAAAAGGCGAGGCCTATGCGCTGTTGCATTTGCAGGCAATGCTCGACGAGGCCGCGCGCCGCCGCCTTGGCATCGATGTGGGCAGTGCGGTTACCGGCGCGATTCCGGTCAAGGTGACGGCGCTGGTTAGCAATGAGGGCAAAGATGCGCCGATGAACGTGGATGCCGATCTGACGCCCGTGACTATTGACAATCTGCTACCGGGGTGGGTCAAGGCCGCCGGCAAGCCGGCGCACGCAACGTACACGTTGCTGAAGGGCGGCCCCAGCGTGCGCTTCGATGACCTCTCCATTTCAGGATCGGGCACCAACGTGAATGGTTCGCTTGAGCTTGACAGTGCCGGCGACATCGTGGCGGCGAATTTTCCGGTCTTCGCCATTTCAGAGGGCGACAAGGTTTCGCTCAAGGCCGACCGCGGAAGCGACGGCGCACTACGCGTGGCGATGCGTGGCGACATATTCGACGGCACGAATTTCGTGAAGTCTTCGCTTGCCGGCGCGGCCGATAAGTCCAAGCACAATCCGACGGATCTCGACCTCGACATTAAAATCGGCACGGTGATTGGCAATAACGGCGAGACGCTGCGCGGGCTCGATCTAAAGCTCACGCGCCGGGCCGACCGCATCCGCACCTTCGCAATGACCTCTAAGATCGGCCGCGACACGCCACTCAACGGTGACATGCGCTCGCGGGCAATCGACAATCACCAGGTCATGTTCTTCGAGACCGATGATGCCGGCGCTCTGTTCCGTTTTACCAACATGTATTCGCGTATGCTCGGCGGGCAGATGTGGGTGGCGATGGACCCACCGACCTCCGATCGGACGGCACAGCTCGGCATTCTCTCGATCCGCAATTTCACCGTGCGCGGCGAGCCGGGACTCGAGCGCGTGATTGCCGGTGGCCCTGGTCAGACGCCGGGAACGGTGCCGTTTACCGACCTACATTGCGAGTTCACGCGAACACCAGGGCGCGTGGCGGTGCGTGACGGCGTGGTGCGTGGGCCAGTGGTCGGCGTGACCATCGAGGGCCTGATCGATTACCTCAAGGACGACATCCACCTGCGTGGAACGTTCGTGCCGTTTTACGACCTCAACAATATGTTCGGGCAGATCCCGATCGTCGGACTTATCCTGGGCGGTGGCAGCAACGAAGGCCTGGTCGGCGTTACTTACGAGGCCTCCGGCTCGCCGAGCGCGCCACGCATCTCGGTAAATCCTGTGACCGCCATCACCCCGGGCTTGCTGCGCAAATTCATTCCGTCGCCCGGCAGCTTCGATTCAAACTACGTTCCACCGTCGCGCTCAGAGGTGCGTTAGGGTGGCACGCTTCTTGGCGCCGACGCGCAGCATCGCGCGGCCGTTGCTGTCGAAGTCCTCGCTTTGCAGTCGATAGTTCGGATCGGTGATTTTCTTATCTCCGACGTACACCGCTCCGTCCTTGACTAGTTGACGTGCCTGGCTGTTGGACGTCGTGAATCCAAGTTTTGTGCTTGTGGTGAGGATGCCGTCGCCAACATTGACCTCTAAGGTTGGCAAATTCTCGCCCATGCCGCCTTGCTCGAACGTCGTCTGTGCAGTCTTGGCCGCCTCATTGGCAGCGGCACGTCCGTGCACCAGTGCGGTCGCCTCGGTCGCCAGCACTTTCTTAGATTCGTTGATCTCCTGGCCCTTAAGCGCGGAAAGCCGGCTTATCTCATTAAGTGGCAGCACGGTGAAAAGCTTGAGGAAGCGGGCGACATCGTCATCCTCGGTGTTGCGCCAGTATTGCCAGTAGTCGTAGGGGCTCACCATGTCGGCATTGAGCCAAATGGCGCCAGCGGCGGTTTTGCCCATCTTAGAGCCCGATGACGTCGTGATTAGCGGCGAGGTGACCGCGAACAGTTGAGCGTTGAACATACGGCGGCCGAGGTCGATGCCGCTGACGATGTTGCCCCACTGGTCCGAGCCGCCCATCTGCAGGATACAGCCATGGCGTTTGTTGAGCTCGACGAAGTCGTAGGCCTGCAACACCATATAGTTGAATTCAAGGAATGACAGCTCCTGCTGCCGCTCGAGCCTGAGCTTCACCGAATCGAACGACAACATGCGGTTGACGGAAAAGTGCCTACCGACCTCGCGCAGGAAGTCGATGTAATTGAGCTTGTTGAGCCAGTCGGCATTATTAGCTATTAGCGCGTTGCCGCCGGCCCCCTCGAATTTCAAGAATTTTGAAAAGATCGAGCGGATGCCTTGCAGGTTCTGCTCGATCCCCTCGTCGGTAAGGATGCGGCGGCTCTCGTCCTTACCGGACGGATCGCCGACTCTCGTGGTGCCGCCGCCCATCAGTGCGATCGGCCTGTGGCCGGTTTGCTGCATCCAATGCAGCATCATGATCGGCAGAAGCGAGCCGACATGCAGCGAGGTGGCGGTGCAATCGAAGCCGATGTAGCCCGTGATCGGACCGGCCGCCGCGAGCGCGTCGAGCGCCTCCGGTTCGGAGACTTGGTGGATGAAACCGCGCTCGGCGAGAATATTGAGAAATTCGGATTTATAAGCGCTCATTGTATGGCTCTGGCCGCGGCTTTCGCCAGCATGGGGCGGTGGTGTAACAGGTCCGGCGCGGGGGTCAAACAAAGAGGTGAGCGCTGACAGGGGTAGGTGCGATTGGGCTGATGAGCTGCACCGTCGCTTGACGGTGTCGATGTGGCGCGCTGATCGGCCGACGGCGAACGGCGACCGGATACCGCCCCTATTTGGAGGATTCTGTTGCAGCCGGGCAGGCGCTACGCTGACCGAGCGCACGGCGCAGTCGGGCGTGCTGTCCGAAGCTGACTCCTTCGTCATCAGATCGGCGTGCATGCCGAAACGATCGAAGACTTCCTCGCCGGCGAGAACATCGACAAGGCCGCCATTTACGATGTTTGGGTTCCACGGCGAGACCGCCTTGCCAGCGGTCCGGCTGACTGTTAAGCGCTCGCGCGCGATCTTGTGCACCCAGCATCCGATCGATGTGCTCAATGCTGGGGGCGTTGCAAACGTGACGTATTTCGACGGCGGCAATCCGATCGGCTGTGACACCGGCCCAGGCTGCGCTGATCGATGATTTTCATGCGTGCACGCACGGGTGCGCCGCTCGATCGAGACAGCAACCAGGCGGTTAAGGGCAGAGCGGATGAGGCCTTTGTCAGCCGCGTGCTCGCAAATACTTTTTTGGACAGTCGTGCCCAAAATCACTCGATCGCAATGCTTTTGCCTTTGCCGATATTGGTCTGCCGGATTTTTCCATGGCGGATGAGGCGGCGACGGTATCGGCTCTGACCGCCGCTTTCGTCGCGAGCGCGTTGTTCCGCATCTGGCGGGGGCCACCGCGCGACTGGATCGTCGGCGGCGGTAGCGCGGAATCCGACGGCTAAAGCCGGCAACGGCGGAAGCCGATGGGGTCGGTTGGTCGTCACACGATCGAGTCGCAGGCCTTCGGCTACCTCGCCGTACTCACGTCAACGGACTGCCATTGACGTTCCCAACTACGACCGTGCTGCGCGGCCGACGCGCAGTGGCGTTGTCGCAATGCCGCGCAGTTGACCGGGCCGCTGATCTAGCGCAGTTTCGGCGCCGACCGCTAGGCCGCGATAGGGCTTGCAGATAACTACCGGGGATTACACAAGAATTTATGCAAATAAAGGACGTCGCACAAGCGCTGGGGGGCCGGCTTGACGGCGATGGCGCAATCGAAGTCAGCCGCGTCGTGCATCCCGCCAAGGCCGAACTGCCCTCGGATCTCGCGCTCGCGATGAACGCGGATGCTGTTGCATCGCTGGCGGGTAGCAAGGCGCAGGCGGTTGTCGTCTCCACCGACCATCCGGTTCCTGCCGGTTCCTTGCCCGCGGTGATCGCCGTCAGTGATGCACGGATTGCGCTCGCTAAGCTCACCGCCATTTTCGATCCGGGGCCGGCGCACGATGGCGGCATCCATCCCACCGCAGTCATTGCGCCTGACGCGAAGCTGAGCGAGGGCGTAAACGTTGGCGCTCACGCGGTGATCGGTGCCCTTAGCCGCGTTGGCGCGGGGACCACGATCATGCCACACGTTACGGTCGGCGCCGCCGTGAAAATCGGTGCGCGAGGCCTATTGCATTGCGGTGCTCGCATCGGCGATCGCACCATCATCGGTGATCGAGTAATTATACACCCCAACGCGGTCATCGGCTCAGACGGATTCAGTTTCGCGCCTGATCTGATGTCCGCGACGACATATACAGCCAACGTGAAGGTTTCTCGCGTCCATTCACTCGGCAATGTGTCGCTCGGCGATGACGTCGAAGTCGGCGCTTGCTCCACCATCGATCGAGCTACGATCGAATCGACCTGCATCGGGAGCGGCACGAAAATCGACAATCACGTACACATCGGGCACAACGTCACTATTGGCGACGGTTGTATCGTATGCGGAAAAGTTGGTATTTCCGGCAGCGTGACCATCGGCCGCCGCGTCCGGATCGCGGGTGGAGTGGGCATCGGCGATCATCTTAGCATTGGCGACGAAGCCGTCATCGGCGCGGGTTCCGCAGTTGTCACCAATATCCCAGCGGGGGCTTTTGTATCAGGCTATCCGGCCGTGCCGCACCCACGTGCGATCGAGCAATATGTATACATCGGGCGTCTGAAGAAGATGTATCAAAAGTTGGATGATGTAGCGTCGCGAGTCGACGCCTTGGAACAAACGAACAAGGAATAGAGGTTCGGCATTATGACTGACTTAGCGAGTGATGTGATCGGCATTATTGCCAAGAAGAAACGGGTTGAGAAGCCGGCCGTGGAATTGTCCGACCGGCTGGAAGACTTAGGGCTCGAATCGCTCGATGCAGTCGAGATGATTTTCGATCTTGAAGAAAAGTTCGATATCCAGATTCCCTACAACGCCAATACCAACAATCCGCGCACCGAATTCGAGACCGTCGGCGACGTCGTAAACGCCATCGAAAAACTAGTCGCCAAGAAGAAGTCGTGAGCGACGCGCACAGAGTTGTCATCACCGGGCTCGGAGCTGTCACTCCGCTCGGTAATGCAGTTTCGATTTATTGGCACAAGCTCAAGGCCGGCGCGAGCGGGCTCGGAACAATCACGCAGGTGCAAGGCCGCGAAGAGCTGAATCAGAAAATCGCGGGCGAGGTCAAGGATTTTGACCCCCTCAAGTATTTTCAGGAACGCGATCTCTCGACGCTCGATCGCTTTTCACAATTTGCCATGGTTGCGGCGCGCGAGGCGATCGCGCAAGCCGGCCTTGTCTTCGACAGGCCGTTATCGCTGCGCACAGCGACCATCATCGGTACCGGCGTCGGCGGTCAAACCACGCTCGATGATGCTTTCCGCCGGCTGTACTTCGAGAGGAAGTCGCGGCTCTTTCCGTTGTCGATTCCAAAAATGATGGCGAACGCGCCTGCGAGTCAAATCTCAATGCAGCACGGCTTACGCGGCCCCGCCTTCGTCGTGGCAAGCGCCTGCGCCTCGGCGACGCATGCGATCGGTCTGGCGTTTCACATGGTGCGGTCGGGAACCATCGATTGTGCCGTCACCGGCGGCACCGAAGCCACCGTAACATTTGGAACGTTGCGCGGTTGGGAGGCGATGCGAGTTATGGCGCCGGATGCTTGCCGGCCATTTTCGATAGACCGCAAGGGTTTGATTCTCGGCGAGGGCGCCGCGGTGTTTGTGCTTGAGCCGCTCGAGAAAGCGCGCGCTCGGGGTGCGCAGATCCTTGGCGAGATCGCCGGCTTCGGCATGACTGCGGATGCCGCCGACCTCACCGCGCCTGACATCGACGGCATGTCGCGCGCGATGGAAGGTGCGCTGGCGGACGCAAAATTGACGCCGCAGGATATCCAGTATGTTAATGCGCACGGCACGGGCACGGCCGCCAACGATGAAACCGAGACGAAGGCCTTGCACAGAGTATTCGGCGATCACGCCCGAAAGCTGGCGATATCATCTACTAAGTCGATGGTCGGCCACGCGCTCGGCGCCGCCGGCGCGCTCGAGCTAGCGGCGACCGTCATGGCGGTGAAGGAAGACATTGTACCGCCGACCATCGGCTATTTGGGGCTGGATCCCGCCTGCGATCTCGATTACGTGCCGAACGAGGCGCGCAAGATGCGCGTCGACGCCGCGATCTCAAACTCCTTCGCGTTCGGCGGACTCAACGCCGTGCTGGCGGTAAAGAAGTTCGCTTGAACCACTACGCCGCGGTCGGCTTGCGATCGTTCTTCAGGCGCTTGTCGAGATAGGCGCAGATCGAGGTTAGCAGGGGCTCGATCTTGCCGTCGAAGAAGTGGTTTGCGCCGGGCACAATCTTCTGCTCGATGACGATGCCCTTCTGCGTCTTCAATTTGTCGACCAGCGTGGTGACGTCCTTTGGCGGTACCACCGCGTCCTTCTCGCCGTGGATAATCAGCCCGGACGACGGGCAGGGCGCCAGAAACGAGAAGTCGTAGAGGTTCGCAGGCGGCACGATTGAGATGAAGCCCTCAATCTCGGGTCGACGCATCAGCAATTGCATGCCGATCCAGGCGCCGAAGGAGAAGCCGGCGATCCAGCAACTCTTCGCTTCAGGGCTGATGGTCTGCGCCCAGTCAAGTGCCGCAGCAGCGTCGGACAATTCGCCTGTGCCGTGATCGAAGGTGCCCTGGCTGCGGCCGACGCCGCGGAAATTGAAGCGCAGCGCCGAGAAGCCGCGGTGCACGAAGGCGTAATAGAGTTGGTAGATGATCGGGTGATTCATTGTGCCGCCGAACTGCGGGTGCGGATGCAGGATGATCGCGATCGGCGCGTTCTTCTGCCGCGCGGGATGGTAGCGGCCTTCGATCCGACCGGCGGGGCCGGTGAAGATGACTTCGGGCATAGCTTTAGACCTCGACGGCTCGCCGCGGCGGTCCGCGGCAATGGATCTGGTACTCCGCACCGACCGAACAAACACGGTCTTCCTAGTTTGGAGTAGTTCTAAATATGAGAATTCCCGCTGTTCACGGCAGCTAGTCGGGCTATAAGGTGCCGCAACCCGGCGGCTTCTAGCACAGGCTCAGGGGCAAAAAGCAAGCTTTTCATGAGATCTAAAGGAGCGGTAGCTAATTACTGACGACATGCATGGTGGAACGAGCCTACTTTGATTGGAATGCTGGTGCTCCCTTGCGGGATGACGCGCGCACCGCCATGGCTGAGGCCTTGGGCCTGATCGGCAACCCGTCCTCCATCCACTATGAAGGTCGAGCAGCCAGGAGGCTGGTCGAGCGGGCGCGGGAGCTAGTGGCGAGGCTGGTAGGTGCGGAGCCAAGGAACGTTATCTTCGCCAGCGGAGCGACTGAAGCGAACATGTTGGCCCTGACGCCAGCGGTTGAAGTTGGCGGCAAAAAAGCCTTGCGCGACAAGCTCTTTGTGTCGGCGGTCGAGCACCCGTCGGTGCGCCGTGGTGGTCGATTTGCGGCAGAAGATCTGCAAGAATTGCCGGTCGACAAAGACGGAACCCTCGATCTTTCCGCGCTCGGTCAGGCGCTATCTGGCTACGCGCGACCGCTTGTTTCGGTGATGCTCGCCAACAACGAGACCGGCGTCATCCAGCCGATCGCCGAAATCGCCGAAATCGTACACGCGGCCAACGGCCTGCTGCATGTGGACGCCGTGCAGGGCCCCGGCCGCATCGACTGCAACATCGAGAACCTAGGCGCCGACCTGATGAGCCTGTCGTCGCATAAAATTGGTGGCCCGCAGGGCGCGGGTGCGCTGATTCACCGGGGCGACATCCGTATCGCTGATCCGCTATTAAAGGGCGGCGGGCAGGAACGCGGACAACGCGCCGGCACCGAGAATGTAGCCGCTCTCAGCGGCTTTGGCGCCGCTGCGGTAATCGCTGGTAGGGTCGAGGTTACGCGTCTCGCTAAGCTACGTGATCGCATCGAGGCCGGCATCAAAGCGATTGCGTCACAGGCGGTGATATTTGGAGAGAACGTCGTGCGCCTTCCCAATACAACGCTGTTCGCGGTTCCCGGGATGAAGGCCGAAACGGCGATAATTGCCTTTGATCTCAACGGCATAGCGGTTTCCTCGGGTTCCGCCTGCTCGTCCGGAAAGGTGCAGCCTAGCCATGTGCTGGCGGCGATGGGGGTGGAACCTGCGCTGGCGCAAGGCGCGGTGCGCGTCAGCCTTGGCTGGAGCACAACCGAGCGCGACGTCGAGAAACTGCTCGATGCTTTGACTAACGTTAGTTCCTCATTACTTAAGAGGCATACTATTTCGGGCCTCGCGGCCTGACGGAACAATCACCAGGGACGATCGCAGCGCTAAAGCGAAACCGACCATAACCGACAAATCCAACCCGCGGTCCTTGCAACCGTGAGCGGAGGGAAGAATGCCGGCCGTACAAGAGACCGTCGAGCAAGTCCGACGCATCGGCGTTGATCAATATAAATATGGGTTCGAAACGCTCATCGAATCCGAAAAGGCCCCGAAGGGCCTGTCGGAAGACACGGTTCTTTTTATCTCGGCCAAGAAGAACGAGCCCGAATGGATGCTCAATTGGCGGCTCGATGCCTATCGTCGCTGGCTGACTATGCGCGAGCCGACCTGGGCGCGCGTCCACTATCCGAAGATCGACTACCAGGACGCCTACTATTATGCGGCGCCAAAAAAGAAGGACGGACCGAAATCGCTCGACGAGGTCGATCCGGAAATCCTGGCGACCTACGAGAAGCTCGGTATTCCGCTGAAAGAGCAGGAAATCCTCGCCGGCGTGCGCAAACAGGGCGAGCCAAGCAAGCTCGACGACGACACAACGGGCGGCGAGTTCCGCTCTGGCCGCGTCGCCGTGGACGCGGTGTTTGATTCCGTTTCAGTTGCCACCACCTTCAAGGAAGAGCTGAAGAGGGTCGGCGTGATCTTCATGCCGATCTCCGAAGCGCTGCAGAAGCATCCCGAGCTGGTGCGGAAATACATCGGCTCGGTGGTGCCGATCACCGACAATTTCTTCGCCACGCTCAATTCGGCAGTGTTCTCCGACGGCTCGTTCGTCTACGTGCCGGCGGGCGTGCGCTGCCCCATGGAGCTGTCGACCTATTTCCGCATTAACGAGCGAAACACCGGCCAGTTCGAGCGCACGCTGATCATCGCCGACAAGGGCGCCTACGTGAGCTACCTCGAGGGCTGCACCGCGCCGATGCGGGACGAGAACCAGCTGCATGCCGCGGTGGTCGAGTTGATCGCGCTTGAAGACGCCGAGATCAAATATTCGACGGTGCAAAACTGGTATCCGGGCGACGCCGAAGGCAAAGGCGGCATTTTCAACTTCGTCACCAAACGCGGCGACTGCCGCGGCAGGAACTCGAAGATCTCCTGGACGCAGGTAGAGACTGGTTCGGCCATCACCTGGAAATATCCCAGCTGCATCTTGCGCGGCGACAATTCGCGCGGCGAGTTCTATTCGATCGCCATCTCCAACGGTTATCAGCAGGTCGACAGCGGCACCAAGATGCTGCATCTCGGCAAGAACACGACGAGCCGCATCATCTCCAAGGGCATAGCCGCCGGCAAATCCAACAACACCTACCGCGGCCTAGTGTCGGCGCACCGCAAGGCGACGGGCGCGCGCAACTTCACCAACTGCGACTCGTTATTGATCGGCGATCAATGCGGCGCGCACACGGTGCCCTACATCGAGGCAAAGAATTCCGCCGCCACCTTCGAGCACGAGGCTACCACCTCGAAGATCTCCGAGGACATGCTGTTCTACTGTCAGCAGCGCGGTATCCCTGCTGAAGAGGCGACCGCGCTCGTGGTCAACGGCTTCGTCAAGGACGTTCTGCAGCAATTGCCGATGGAATTCGCGGTCGAGGCGCAGAAGCTGATTTCGATCTCGCTGGAAGGCAGCGTCGGCTGATCGCCATGACCCGATATTGGTTCAGACCAAGAGGGTACGGTTACGCCGCCAGACCCATCACACGGGAAAGGCTGGATGATTTCACTCATACCAGCCCTCGTCGCATCTATTGTCGTGATCGAAGCTTTCGCCAGCCCAATCAATCTTACCGCCTGGGGAGTCTGGTTCTTGATTATGGCCGCCTTGCTCCGCTGGTTCGTGCGGTTCAGTCGCAAGCACACTGGCGGCAATTGGCACTGACATTGGGGCGAGCGTTCTTCCGACAAATGACCGTTCCATCTTGAGAGGAAAAGACGTGCCGTTACTAGAAGTCAAAAACCTGCATGTCGAGGTCGGGGGTAAGAAGATTCTCGACGGCCTGACGCTCACCATTGAGAAGGGCCAGGTCGCCGCGATCATGGGACCGAACGGGTCGGGCAAATCGACGCTCGCCTATGTGCTGGCGGGCAAGGAGGATTACGTAGTCACGGAGGGCGACGTTAAACTCGACAGCCAAAGCATCCTCGAACTGGCACCGGACGAACGTGCGGCGAAAGGACTGTTCCTCGCATTCCAATATCCGGTCGAAGTGCCGGGCGTCGCCACCATGACTTTCCTGCGCACTGCGCTCAACGCCCAGCGCAAGGCGCGCGGCGAATCCGAGTACTCTACGCCTCAATTCATCAAGCTGGTGAACGAGACAGCGGGTAAGCTCGGTATCAACCAAGAAATGCTACGCCGCGCGGTCAATGTCGGCTTCTCTGGTGGCGAGAAGAAGCGCAACGAGATCCTACAGATGGCGGTGCTGCAGCCGCGCATCGCGGTGCTCGATGAGACCGACTCCGGCCTCGACATAGACGCATTGAAGATTGTTGCTGATGGCGTTAATCGCCTGCGCTCGCCCGAGCGCTCGATGATGGTGATCACGCATTACCAGCGGCTGTTGAACTACATCGTGCCCGACGCGGTGCATGTACTGGCCAGGGGCCGCGTGGTGAAATCGGGCGGTAAGGAGTTGGCGCTTGAGCTCGACGCGTCCGGTTACGCGCAATTCGCGGACGAGGCGGCCTGATGAACGTGGACGTGCGCAGCAGCAAGACCGACGCAGAAAAAGTGCTAGCCCGTGCTTTCGCGGCGACGCGGGACAAGCTGCCGGGCAAGGGCGCGGTTGCCGCGCTCCGCGAGGACGCGTTCAAACGCTTCGACGTGCGCGGTCTGCCGCACCGCCGCATCGAGGAATGGAAATACACTGATCTGCGCGCGCTGATGCGCGAGGCAAAGCCGCTGGCTGATCCCGCCGGCACCAAGCCGAAGGATGTGGGTATCGCACCGGTCGCGAACCGCATCGATGCAACACTCGTAACCATCGTGAATGGTCGGTATGAGCCGTCGTGGGGCAACTCGGACGTGTCTGACCCCAGGATCACACTCGCCGAGCTGTTCAAGTTCCTGGCGGAAAACCCGGAGTACAAGCTGGGTCAGACCCCCGGCAGCGACGATACGGCTCTCTCACTGAACACGGCGCTAATGACCGGTGGTGTAGCGCTGCGCGTAAAGAAAGGCACGAGCGCGAAGAAGCCAATCCATATCGCGCATGTTTTTTTCGGCGATGCGGCGGCGGCGGTATATCCGCGCTCACTGGTGATCGTCGAACCTGACGCGCAGCTGACGGTGATCGAATCCTATTGCGGGCCGCAAGGCCTCGATTATCAGGTAAACGCGGCACTCGAATTAGTCATTGGAGACGGTGCGCAGGTCACTCACATCAAGATCGGCTGTGACGGGGATCAGGCTTTGCGTGTGTCGAGCCTCGGCGTCACGGTCGGCGGCGAAGCCAATTACAAGGATTTCGCTTTCACGCTCGGCGGCGCGGTAGTGCGCAACCAGACATTCGTGCGCTTTTCCGGCGAGGGTACCGTAGGCCTGATCGACGGGGCTAGCCTGCTCAGGGGTAAGCAGCATGTGGACAATACGCTGGTGGTCAACCACGCCGCCGGCGGCTGCTTCAGCCGCGAGCGCTTCAAGTCAGTGCTCGATGACGAAAGCCACGCGATTTTCCAGGGCAAGATCATCGTCGAGCCGCATGCGCAGAAGACTGACGCTAAGATGATGACGCGGGCGTTGATCTTGTCTGACGAGGCGGAGGCCGACAACAAACCGGAGTTGGAGATATTCGCCGACGACGTGCAGTGCGGTCACGGCGCGACTGCCGGCCCGCTCGACAAGACGCTCAAATTCTACCTGATGTCGCGCGGCATCCCGGAAAACGAAGCCGAGGCGCTGCTGATCCGGGCCTTTATCGGCGAAGTGGTGGAAGACGTCGCGCACGAAGCCTTGCGCGAAGCCATCATGGTCGCTGCGCTCGAATGGCTGGGGAACGGACCATGACGCATCCGGCGGTAAGCAACGGCTCCTACAACGTCGGCAGGATCCGTGCCGATTTCCCGGCGCTGAATATGAAGGTCTATGGCAAGCCGCTGGTCTATCTCGACAACGCGGCCTCGGCACAGAAGCCGAAGGTGGTGCTCGATCGCATGCGCCAGGCGGCGACCGAGCAATACGCCAACGTGCATCGAGGCCTGCATTTCCTCGCCAACGAGGCGACCGAGGCCTACGAAGACGCGCGCGAGAAGGTGCGGGCCTTCCTCAATGCCTCGCGTCCCGAGGAGATCATCTTCACGCGCAACGCCACCGAGGGGATCAACCTGGTTGCCCACACATTCGGCCGCGAGCGCATCCAGGCAGGCGACGAGGTCGTACTCTCGATCATGGAGCACCATTCAAACATCGTACCCTGGCACTTCCTGCGCGAGCGGCAGGGCGCGGTGATTAGATGGGCGCCGGTCGATGACGAAGGCAATTTCTTACTCGACGAATTTGAGAAATTGTTGTCGCCGCGCACCAAAATGGTCGCCATTACGCAAATGTCGAATGTGCTCGGCACCGTGGTGCCGGTAAAGGAAGTGGTGAAACGCGCTCATGCTCGCGGCATCCCGGTGCTAGTCGATGGCGCGCAGGGCGCAGTACATCTCGACGTGGATGTGCGCGACCTCGATTGCGACTTCTACGTCTTCACCGGCCATAAGCTGTACGGGCCGACTGGGATCGGCGTGCTCTACGGTAAATATGATCTGCTCGCCAGCATGCCGCCGTTCAACGGCGGCGGTGAGATGATCCACGAAGTATTTCAGGACCGGATCAGCTACGGCGCGCCACCGTATCGCTTCGAGGCGGGTACGCCGGCGATCGTACAGGCCATCGGGCTGGGTGCGGCCATCGACTACGTTAATTCCATCGGCAAGCCCCGCATCCGCGCGCATGAGAGTATATTGGCGAAATACGCGCAGGAGAGGCTCGGGCAGATCAATTCGCTGCGCATCTTCGGCAGTGCGCCGGATAAGGGGCCGATAGTGGCCTTCGAGATCAAGGGCGCGCATCCACACGACGTGGCCACCATCATCGACCGCGCTGGTGTCGCCGTGCGTGCGGGCACGCATTGCGTGATGCCGCTCTTGGCGCGCTTTGGTGTCACCGCCACCTGTCGTGCATCGCTCGCTATGTACAACTCCAAGGACGAGATCGACGTTCTGGCCGCATCGCTTGCCAAGGCGCAGGAATTCTTCGCATGACCGACGACATGCCGATTGCCGAGAACGCCGCGCCGACAAAGAAGCCGCCGGAAAACGCCGCCATTGACGGCGCCGCCGGGCTGCCCCAAGACGAACTGCATCGCCTGACCGACGACATCATCGCCGGGCTGAAAAACGTATATGACCCGGAGATCCCGGCCGACATTTACGAACTCGGCCTGATCTACAAGATTGACATTGGCGACGACCGGGCAGTGAAAATTGACATGTCTTTGACCTCGCCCAACTGTCCGTCTGCGCAGGAACTACCGGTGATGGTGGAAAACGCCGTGTCCAGCGTTCCGGGGGTCAAGGAAGCCAAGGTGACGGTGGTATGGGACCCGCCTTGGGATCCGAGCCGCATGTCAGACGAGGCTCGACTCGTCTTAAACATGTGGTGATTTGACGCTGAGATATTAAATATGGCCCAACGAGGACCAAGATGCCCACTGCAAGACCCCGACCCCAGGTACTACGCCTCACTGAGGCCGCCGCGTTGCGCATCAAAGACGTGATGGCGCGCGCCGATCGGCCGGTCGCAGGAGTGCGCGTCGGCGTCAAGAACGGTGGCTGCGCCGGCATGGAATACACCATGGAATACGCCGACAGCATCAACCCGGCTGATGAGGTGGTGGAGGACAGGGGCGTCAAGATCTTCGTTGATCCCAAGGCCGTGCTGTTCCTGTTTGGTACCCAGATGGACTACAGGGCCGACAAGCTATCGGCGCAGTTCGTCTTCAACAACCCGAACCAGACGTCGGCTTGTGGCTGCGGCGAGTCCGTGCAGCTGACGCCGGCGAAGGACGCGGCCGAGTAGGGCTTACGTCACTTGCGACAGACCGCCGTCTGCCGTGGTCAGTCGACCGCTTCACCAAATCCTTGGTCATCACCGCGCCGTCAATGTGGTCGAAGACCGAAATCGGCGAGCGGAGCACCGTGTTCGGCAGATAAGCTGCGAATTCTTCGCCGCCGTAGCGCGTGCGGTGAGGTTTTGGTCCTTGACGCTCTTCTGTGCAGCACTTGGTGCCGGTGAGATGGCCACAGATATCGTTGAAGTTCTAAGAATGGTCGATATCCGTCATCAATAGCGACAGCCGTTTGTTCTATTTCGCGATGCGGATTTTACTGTTCGCAAAAATCAGTGCGGCTGCCCGTAGAACACTCGGATAAATGAATCGTCAGCAGCAGCCCGGCTCTGCCGTGAATATAGGCTCTTGAATCAGGCCTTCAGGAAAATTGGCCGCAACAGGAAGGCGGGCAGGTGGCTGCTGTCCTGGCGCTCGGCGGGCTCGTGCGGCGGCTGATTTGGCGCTTTGGAGATCCGCGCCGCCTTTTGCGCCCGTGTCTGGCGCACATGACTACGCTCGCGCCGCCCGCCGCGGTGCTCGCCCTTGTCGGGCCTACTCCCGCGGCTTTTCATCGGCGCCGGATCGCCCATCCATGGGATATTCTGACCGATCAGCTTTTCGATGGTGGCAATCGCCTTGTAGTCAGTCGGCGCGACGATGGTGATGGCGGTACCGGGAAGGCCGGCGCGGCCGGTGCGGCCGATGCGGTGGACGTAGTCGTCGGGGTGGTGCGGAACGTCGAAATTGAAGACGTGGCTGACCGCCGGAATGTCGAGGCCACGCGCGGCGACATCGGAGGCGACCAAGAGCGTGACTTCACCCTTGCGGAACGAATCGAGCGAGGCTATGCGCGCCGGTTGATCCATATCGCCGTGTAGGGCGGCGGCATTGAATTTGTGCCGCAGTAGCGAGCGATGGAGGTGCGCGACCTCGCGCTTGCGGTTGCAGAACACGATGGCATTCTTGAAGCCCTCAGTAGAGCGGATCAAGCCGCGCAGCGTCTGCCGTTTCTCAGCTGGGTCGCGACCGGCGGCGACCTTAATCTGGGTGATGGTAGAAGCGGTCGTGGCGGGGCGGGAAACTTCGGAACGCACCGGATTGTGCAGGAAAGTATCGGCGATGCGTTGAATCTCCGGCGGCATCGTCGCTGTGAAAAACAGTGTTTGCCGCGTGAATGGGACGAGCTCACCGATGCGTTCGATATCCGGGATGAAGCCCATGTCGAGCATGCGGTCGGCTTCGTCGATAACGAGGAGTTCCACGCCCGAAAGCAGCAAGCGGCCACGTTCGAAGTGATCGAGCAGCCGGCCGGGTGTGGCGATTAGTACGTCGACGCCGCGGATCAGCTTGGCATCCTGGTCGTCGAAAGAAACGCCGCCGATGATGAGCGCAACGTTGAGCTTGTGATTGCGGCCATATTTCTCGAACTGCTCAGCGACTTGGGCGGCCAATTCGCGCGTCGGCTCAAGGATGAGCGTGCGCGGCATGCGCGCGCGGGCGCGACCGTGCTCGAGAAGGGTGAGCATCGGCAGCACGAAGGCGGCGGTCTTGCCGGTGCCGGTCTGCGCAATGCCGAGCACGTCGCGACGTTGCAGCACGTGCGGGATAGCCTGTTCTTGGATGGGAGTCGGGGTCTTGTAGCCGGCCGCTTCAATGGCGGAGAGAACTTTGGCGGATAGGCCAAGATGCAAAAAAGACATAGAGCCTCTGGTTGGAGACCCGGCATCCCCGCCGGATTTGAAAGCGGGTTTAGATGCGCGGGAAAAGGACGGTCGAATCTCTATTCGAAGTCCGTTTCAGGCTGAACATAGGGTTGCGACTGCGAAAGTCAATAATCCGACAGTGCAATAAGTCGTATTGTTAATGTCCAACATTTTTGCACTTGTGTTGCGGTCTAGAGGGTGAAACGGCGCTGCCGCTTAGTGTGTCCTGCACGTACTTACACGCCGCGATTGGCGGCACATGACTGCGCAATCCGATTTACGTCGCAGGGCACTTTTCTGCTGAATCGGTCCTGCCATCACGCTGGCGTCGAACTGGATGGTGGTAATAACAGTCTTGGTCACCGTCGTGCTGCATTGTCGCGTCGTGCTACGCGAGAAGCGCTATCTAGAAGGAAAATTCGGAGAGGCCTACCGCGAATCTAGGGCGCGTGTGCCGCGCTACGGCCGGTTCTGAAATGTGCCAGCCCTTCCGGGCTTCGTCCTTTGCCGGTACAAAAGCCGGCCTCTATAGGGGTTCAATCGTCTTGTTGGGAGAAAGTCATGCGCACGCAGGTCGGGATCATCGGAGCGGGGCCGGCCGGCCTGATGCTGGCGCGACTGCTGCACCTGCAGGGCATCGCTTCGATCATCATCGAGAACCGCAACCGAGATTACATCGAGAACCGCGTACGCGCCGGACTGATTGAGCATTGGGCGACCGAGCTATTGAGCGACGTTGGAGTCGGAGCGCGCATGAAAGGCGAGGGCATGCAGCACTGGGGTATCAATATCGGCGTCAACGGCGCGCTGCACCGGATCGACTTCAAGAAATTGGTGAACAAGCAAGTCACCATCTACGGGCAACAGGAAGTGGTGAAAGACCTCGTGATGCAGCGGCTTGCCGATGGCGGGCCGCTGTTGTTCGAGGTCGACAGCGTCAGCGTGCATGAAGTAACGTCGCAACGGCCGAAAATAAAATTCGCGCACTGCGGCAAGCCGCAGGAGATCGAGTGCGATTTCATCGCCGGCTGCGACGGGTTCCATGGCATTTGCCGGCCGAGCATTCCGGACGGCGTACGTAGCGTGTTCGAGCGCGAATATCCGTTCGGCTGGCTCGGCATCCTATCGGAATCGCCGCCGCCCGATCACGAACTTATCTACTCGTACACGGACCGCGGCTTCGCGCTCTACACTATGCGCTCACCCTCCATTTCGCGGCTCTATTTGCAATGCGATCATGATGAGGAGATTGAGAACTGGCCGGACGCGCGCATCTGGGACGAGCTGCATAAAAGGCTCGGGAGTGCACGCACGCTCGCCGAGGGGAAAATGCTGCAAAAGGGCATCACGCCGATGCGTAGCTTTGTGGTTGAACCGATGCAGCACGGCCGCCTGTTTCTTGCCGGCGATAGCGCGCATATAGTGCCGCCAACCGGCGCCAAGGGGATGAATCTAGCTTTTGCCGACGTCGTGTTCCTGTCGCGCGCACTGGAAGCCTTCTACAAGAACAAGCGCGATGATCGGTTACAGAATTACACGGCGACCTGCCTGCGCCGCGTCTGGTACGCGCAGCGCTTCTCCTGGTGGATGACGCAGATCCTACACCGTTTCCCGAACGAGTCGGCCTTCGACCGGCGCCGCCAGTTGTCCGATCTCGATTACCTCACCCGCTCCGAAGCCGCCTCGAAATCGCTCGCTGAGCAATATGCGGGACTGCCGCTAGACTAGTCCTGCAGTACCGCCCGCAGTTTCAGATTAAGCAACACGATGGTGAGGCCCGCCGCGGCGGAAATTGTCGCCAGCATCAGAAAAAAGGCGGCTTGGCTCAACGCGGACCAGAAAGTGCCGAGATAGCCGGCGAGGAAATTGCCTATGAAGCTGGTGGCAAGCCAAACGCCCATCATCATCGAGAGCAGCGAAGCGGGCGCAACTTTGGTAACCAGCGACAGGCTGGTGGGGGATACATAGAGTTCCCCAACGGTGATGACGACGAAATAGGTGAACAGCCAGAGCCAGCTTGACTTTCCGCCGTCGCCGATCCAAGCGGCCGCCACCAAGATCATATAGGCGAGGGCGTTGAGCAGCAATCCGATCGCCATCTTACTGACCGTCGACGGCTCGCGCCGTCCTTGCCAGCGCCAAAACGCGATGATGAAAGGCGTGAAGGCAAAGATCATGAAGGGGTTGAACGCTTGGAACCAGGTCACTGGAATCTCTCCGCCGAAGAAGTGTCGGTCTGTGAACTTGTCGGCCCACAGCACGATGGTGTTGCCCTGCTGCTCATAGGTCGCCCAGAACAAGCTGACCGGCGGGAACAGGAGCAGCAGCGCCGCGATTGATTGCCAGGCCGATTTGTCGATGATCGCGGACTCTCGCTTCGCAAAGGCGTCCCTTGGCAGCGCCGGCGTGGCGAAGAGATAGATGATCAGGCCGGCGGTCATGCCGACGCCGGCGGCCGCAAAACCAAAATGCCAGCCGAATTCTTCGCCGAGGGTCCCGCAGACGAGTGGTGCGAGGAAAGCGCCGAGATTGATGCCGACGTAGAAAATGGAGAAGGCGCGGTCGCGTCTTCGGTCGCCGGGCGGGTAAAGCGCGCCCACCTGGGTCGAGATATTCGGCTTGAACGCGCCGTTGCCGAGGATGAGCACTATGAGCGCCAACAAGAACAGCGGCTTGAACGCCATCATGAAATGGCCGATCGCCATCAGGGTGGAGCCGAGGATGACGGTGCGTCGTTGGCCAAGCACGCGGTCGGCAAGCAGCCCACCGAGGAGCGGCGTCAGATAAACGAGGCCGGTATAGAAACCGTAGATCTGCGAAGCGAGCGGCTGCAGATCGAGTGGGCCGAACACGGTTTCCAGTGCGCCACGGAAGATAGCAAGCCCGAGAACGTCACCGGCGTGCTCTGGTTTGAGCAGATACTTGATCATGTAGAGCACCAGCAATGCGCGCATCCCGTAAAAGGAGAAACGCTCCCACATCTCAGTCGCGAAAAGGTAACTGAGCGCGCGCGGATGGCCGAAGAGTTCGCCAGCGGTCGGAGGAGTTGCCGTCATGCAGGGCCGGAAACTAACATCAAAGCGGGGCTTTTCCGATTGATTCGAGGCCGCTACGCTTGCCGTCACACGTTCCGGCAGCGAACGACCATAAAATGTGAGGATTGCCGATGAGGTTTCGCAACGTCTTCACTTGGCTGTTGGTGGGCGCCGCCTGGGCTGCCTCCGGCGTGGCGAACGCGAACGATTCCTATCCGAACCGTCCGATCCGCTTCATCGTCGGGTTCGCCGCCGGCGGCGGCAACGACCTCTTCGCCCGCCTGGTCGCGCAAAAATTCCAGGACAACACAGGTTATACCGTAATCGTCGAGAACAAAGTGGGTGCTGGCGGGCGGCTCGCCTCCGACTTCGTGGCGCATCAGCCGGCGGACGGGTACACGGTGCTGGTCGGCGCCACCGGACAGATGTCGATCGCGACGGCGATTTATCCCAAGCTAACGTACAATGCGCTCACGAGCTTTATTCCGCTCAACATGATCGCTTCGTTTCCATTGGTGTTGGTGGTGCCGGCTAATCATCCTGCCAAGGACGTGAAGGAACTAGTGGCCTGGGCGAAAGAACATCCCGACAAGGCTAATTACGGCACTTCATCGCCCGCCTTCACAATTGCGACTGAACTCCTCAAGCTCAAGACTGGCATGCCGGCGGTCGCAATCCCGTTCAAGGGCAGTAATGAGTCAAACCTTTGCGTCGTTGTGGGCGAATGCTTGCTAACAATTTCTGACGGGCCGCCAGCGATCCCGCTGGTCAAGGGCGGCAAAACGAAAGCGCTAGCCGTGACCGGTTCCGAGCGCTCGCCGGAAATTCCTGATGTGCCGAGCATGGCGGAGGCTGGCTTCGCGGCGGTTGATACCAAGTTGTGGAGCGGCTTCTTCGTGCCGGCGGGAACGCCGAGGCCGATCGTGGAGAAGCTCACCGGAGAACTGAGCCATGCACTGGCCGATCCAGGTGTTCAGCAAAGCTTGAAGAAAATGGCGGTGATGCCCGGCGGGCCGACGGGCAACGCCTTCAAGAAAGTGATCGAAGCCGATATCAAGTCGTTCGGCGATGTGATCACGGAGGCGAAACTGACATTCCCGCAATAACACATAGTTGTTCCGGTACACTGTCATACGGCGGCCGCGATTGCGACCGCGCGACGCGCTGCTATTGTGTGGTGATCGCGAGTCGATTGGCTGGACTTTGGGTGAGGTCATGCGGTTGGTGGCGGTCTTGCTGGTTGCGTTCGTCGCTGCTGTGTTGACCGCTGAAGCTGCGCCGGTCGAGGAGCTGTTCCAGCAGTTCGGGTTGTTTGGAACTTGGGCGCGGGATTGCAGGCAGGATGCTTCCCCCGCCAATCCTCATGTGCGCATAACGACGTTGAATCCGGGGCAGGTGATCGAGGAGCATGATCTCGGCACGAGCTATGCGCTCAACCATTACAGCATGATTTCAGCGGAGCGTCTTTCCGACGAGCAATTGTCGGTGGAAGTCATATTCCAGCCCGGTACCGACGCGGAGGAGCGGCAGAAGCTCATCTTCCGGGTGCGCAGCGGCACGCGGCGCACGATGTTCAACCAGCCGGACGAGGGCGAGGTGCGGGTCAAGGATGGCATCGTGCTCCCGCAGCGGATTAAGACGCCGACGCTAAAGAAGTGCAAGTAGCGGCTGGCTAGACGTCGAGCAACTCCTCTTTCGCGAACTCCGCGTTTTCCTGGATGAAATCGAAGCGGGCCTCTGCCTTGTTGCCCATCAGCCGCTCGACCAATTTGGCGGTCGGCTTCATTTCATTGTCTACCAACACTACACGCAAGAGCGTACGCTTGGCGGGGTCCATGGTGGTTTCCTTCAGCTGCGATGCCATCATTTCGCCGAGGCCCTTGAAGCGCGAGACCTCGACGTTGGCGTTGGCGTTGAATTCCTTCTTCAACAGCTGTTCCTTGTGCTTGTCGTCGCGCGCGTAGACGATCTTGCCGCCGTGCTGCAGCCGGTAGAGCGGCGGCACCGCGAGATAGAGCCGGCCGGATTCGATCAATTCGCGCATCTGGCGGAAGAAGAAGGTGATCAGCAGTGATGCGATATGCGCGCCGTCCACGTCGGCATCGGTCATGATGATGACCTTTTCGTAGCGTAAGTCCTTTTCGTGGAAATGAGTGCCGGTGCCGCAGCCGAGCGCCTGGATGAGGTCGGCGAGCTGCGCGTTCTGCGCCAGCCTGTCCTTGCCGGCCGAGGCGACGTTGAGAATCTTGCCGCGCAGCGGCAGCACCGCTTGCAGGCGGCGGTCACGCGCCTGCTTGGCGCTGCCGCCGGCTGAATCGCCCTCGACGATGAAAATTTCCGAGCCTTCGCCCGCCGAGGACGTGCAATCGGCAAGCTTGCCAGGGAGCCGTAATTTGCGCACCGCGGTCTTGCGCGCAATGTCCTTTTCCTGCCGGCGGCGAAGCCGCTCCTCGGCGCGCTCGATCACAAAGTCCAGGAGTTTGTTGGCCTGCAGCGGATTGCCAGCGAGCCAATGATCGAAGGGATCTTTTATTGCGGTCTCGACGATGCGCTGGGCTTCGGCGGTGGCGAGCCGATCCTTGGTCTGACCCTGGAATTCCGGCTCGCGGATGAACACCGAGAGCACGCAGCCCGCGCCGGTCATCACGTCTTCGCTAGTGACCGGGGCCGCGCGCTTCTCCTGGCCGATGCGGGCGGCGTGATCCTTCAGGCCGCGGAGAAGCGCGCTGCGCAGGCCGGACTCGTGCGTGCCGCCGTCCGGAGTCGGGATCGTGTTGCAGTAGGACTGCAGGAAGCCGTCCGCATCGGCGGTCCAGGCCACTGCCCATTCCACCGCGCCGTGGCGCCCGGTCTTGCCGGTCGAGCCGGTGAAGACATCCGGATGGACCAGCGTCGCATCGGAGAGATTGCTGGAAAGGTAATCCTTCAGGCCCTCGGCGAAATGGAAGGTGGCCTTCTCCGGAACCTCGTCATTGCCTTTGATCAGTGCCTTGTCGCAACGCCAGCGGATTTCAACGCCGCCGAACAGATAGGCTTTTGAGCGCGCCATTTTGAAGATGCGCTCGGCCTTGAAGGCGGTCTTCGGCCCGAAAATTTCCGGATCGGGCCGGAAGCGGATCTTGGTGCCGCGCCGGTTCAGCGCCTGGCCGGCCTTTTCCAGCTTGCCTTTCGGTTTCCCGTGCTCGAAGGCCATGCGGTAAAGCTGCTGCTCGCGCGCAACCTCGACTTCCATGCGTTCCGACAGCGCATTGGCGACCGAGACGCCGACGCCATGCAGGCCGCCTGATGTCTCGTAGACCTTGGAGTTGAATTTACCGCCGGCGTGCAGCGTGCACATGATCACTTCCAGTGCCGACTTGTTCTTGAACTTCGGATGCGGATCTACCGGGATGCCGCGGCCGTTGTCGGTGACGGTGACAAAGCCGTCGGCCTCCATCTCGACTTCGATCCAGCTTGCGTGACCGGCAAGCGCCTCGTCCATCGAGTTGTCGATTACTTCGGCAAACAGGTGATGCAATGCTTTCTCGTCGGTGCCACCAATATACATGCCGGGTCGGCGGCGCACCGGCTCGAGCCCCTCCAGCACCTCGATATGCTTAGCGGTATAGCCGGATTCCACGTCGGAGGAGCGCGTGGCTTTGGCGCGGCGAGCGGCCTTGCTGGCGCCGCGCGCAGTTGACTTGCGGCCAGCTAGCATCGCCGCGGGCAGGTCGAACAGGTCGGGTTGCTTCGAGGGCTTCTTCTTGGTCGCGGATTTGGCCATGCAGCGAGATTTAGATGGGTTGTGGGCGAATCGATTTCCACTGACTATGCCATTTTCGCGTCATAACTGGCATGTTTCCAGCCGCGGGAGAAACGGCGGGCTTCCATTCTTTGGCGAGGCGGCCAAATCGCCTCCGCAATCGAATTCCGCCGGAACTTTGGTCCCGGCGGAATTCAACGACGAAAAAATCTATTTCAGTGCATCAAGGCCGGCTTGGGCGACTTCCGTGTCGACAACGCCGTTGGGACCGCCGCCAACGCCAATGGCGCCGATCATTTTGCCGTTCACGATGATCGGAAGACCTCCCGCCGCGGCGGTTATGCCGAAAGAGAGCACCGTGAGGCCAGCGCCGCCGGAAGTGACACGGTCTTCGTAGGCCTTGCTAGGAAGCTTGGCCATAGCGCTCGTGCGCGCCTTGCCTTGCGCAAGATCGCCGCCGATTTGCCGAAGGTCGTCCATCTTGATGAAATAAACGAGGCGGCCGGCATTATCGACGATCGCAATTGCTTCCAGCAGGTTCTTCTTCTTGGCCTCGGCTAAGGCCGCATTGCCGATTTTCATGGCCTGCTCAAGCGTAATGCTCGGTCCATATTCTGGCAGCGGCGGCTGCGCTCCCGGCGCAGGCTGTGCGTACACCGCGGTAGCAAACATCAAGGAAGCGGCAGCCGCCATCACGGTCACTGATAGTGAACGCATAAATTTTCCTCCCGACAGTTGTGTTCGTTAGCGACGCTCTTGCTCTGGCCCCCCGCGGATACAGGATGATGCAAGGACCAATACTAGGGAAACAATGGGTCTTCGCCTATAGGGAGACGAGGCCGACATCGTCAACATCCTCGATGTCGTTGGCGCCAGCATGGCCTGCACCACGACGATAAGCGCCAGAAAATCATGCAGGACGCCGACGTTATCGTTGCTGACGGTACAGATATGATCGGCGCGCGCGGCATCGATCCCACGCCGGCACGCAACACAGCCGTTACGGCAACGGGGGCGCGGTTGACGAGCAAGACAGGGGGGCCTATATCGCGCGCCCATGACGATTGACTCGAATTTTGGCTTCTGCCGTCGCCGCGTCACCCCGGCACGGGCGCCCTCGCGCAATTAATCGCCCCCCGTGCCGCCGGATGAGGCCGCGGCACGTCTTCCATATCGCCCTGTTGGCCTTTCTCCGGTGGTCCCTTAAGACTCTGGATGAGGATTGGGCTCATGGCTACCAAAGCGAAAATCGGTGTGCTCGGCGCCTCGGGCTACACCGGCGCGGAATTGGTGCGGATGCTGTTGCGACATCCCCGCGCGCAGGTCGTTCTACTCAGCGCCGAGCGCAACGCCGGGAAGGCGATGCGGGAAATCTTTCCGCAGTTCTCGCCGTTCGAACTGCCGACACTCGTCGGCATCGAAGAACTCGATTGGGCGCAAGCCGCGTTGGATGTCGCCTTCTGCGCGCTGCCGCACGCCACGACGCAGAAGGTGGTCCAGGAGCTCTTGGCGAAGGCGCCGGCAACCAAAGTGGTGGACTTGTCAGCCGATTTCCGGCTGCACGACCCCGCGGCCTATGCCAAATGGTACAGCCATGAACATCACGCGCCCGAGCTGCAGAAAGAGGCGGTCTATGGGCTCACCGAAATCCACCGGCGCGAGATCAAGAAAGCGCGCCTTGTGGCCAACCCGGGCTGTTACACATCCTGCGCGCAGCTGCCGCTGATCCCGCTGATCAAGAACAAGGCGATCGAGCTCGATGAGATTGTGGTCGATGCTAAGTCAGGCATGACCGGCGCCGGGCGGGCGGCCAAGGGAGCGATGCTGTTCTCGGAAGTGTCGGAAGGCTTCCAAGCCTACGGGGTCGGGCATCACCGGCACATGGCTGAACTCGACCAGGAGTTCTCGCTAGCCGCCGGGCGCGAAGTGATTGTGACCTTCACCCCGCACCTTGTCCCGATGAATAGAGGCATCCTGTCGACGATATACGTGCGGGGACGACGCGGTCGGATGCCGCAGGATCTTCATGCGTTGCTTTTAAAGTTCTACATGAACGAACCTTTTGTACATGTTTTGCGATTCGGTGAGACGCCGCAGACTCGGCATGTGCGCGGTTCCAATATGACGTTCATCGGTGTCGCTAATGACCGCATTCCCGGCCGCGCCATCGTGATCTCGGCACTGGACAATCTGGTGAAAGGAGCCTCCGGCCAGGCCATCCAAAACATGAATGTGATGATGGGCTGGCCGGAGGTCATGGGGCTGCAGCAAGTCGCGCTGTTTCCCTGATTCGGCTGGTACAATGCTGCGACATCTGCCGGATACGCCATGTTCGAAGTCCAGAACCAGCCACCGCCGCTTGAGCCGTATAACCTGTTCAAGAGCGATGCCGTGCTGTATGAGGCGGTCAAGCGCGAGGGAGCGGAGTGGGCCGACAACGAGCTGACCGCGCTCGGCGGGACGCTCGGCAAACCGGAGACCATCCAGCTCGGTTTTGACGCCAACCGGAACACGCCGGTCTTGCGGCCGCTTGATCGCTTCGGCCACCGCATCGACGAGGTGGATTTCCACCCCGCCTGGCACGCGCTAATGGCGATTGCTCTTAAGGCGGGTCTGCATTCGGGGCCGTGGGCGGTGCCGAAGCCCGGCGCGCACGTGGCGCGCGCCGCTGGCACATACATGTTCGGGCAGATCGAGGCGGGCGCCTACTGTCCGGTGGCTATGACCTATGGCTCCGTGCCGACCTTGCGCAGGCAGCCAAGGGTGGCGGCGGAATGGCTGCCGAAAATTTTCGGGCGCGACTACGACAAGCGCTTTATGCCGGTGCGTGAGAAATCTGCGGCGCTGGTCGGCATGGGCATGACCGAGAACCAGAGTGGCTCCGACCTGCGCACCAATACGACGCGGGCAGAGCCTGCCGCTGACGGCAGTTTCCGCCTCTCCGGGCACAAATGGTTTCTCTCGGCGCCGATGTGCGACGCTTTCCTAATTCTGGCGCAGGCGCCGAAAGGCCTGAGTTGCTTCCTCTTACCGCGCTGGACACCGGACGGCGAGCGCAACGCCATCCGCATTCTTCGTCTAAAGGACAAGCTCGGCAACCGCGCCAATGCCTCAAGCGAGGTGGAATTCGACCGAGCCTATGCGCAGCTGATCGGAGAGGAAGGGCGCGGCATTGCTATCATCATCGAGATGGCGAATTACACGCGACTGGACTGCTGCGTTGGCTCTTCAAGCTTGATGCGGCAGGCGGTGGCACAGGCGGTCCATCACACGCTCTACCGCACGGCCTTCCAGAAGAAGCTGATCGACCAGCCGCTGATGACGAACGTGTTGGCCGACCTGGCGCTTGAATGCGAGGCTGCGACCGTGTTGTCGATGCGACTCGCCCGCGCCTATGACGAGAACGACAAAGGAGCGACCGTATTCCGCCGTGTGTTGACGCCGGCGGCGAAGTTCTGGATCTGCAAGCGCGCGCCCTTCGTCACCTTTGAGGCGATGGAGGTGCTCGGCGGCTCCGGCTATATCGAAGAGAGCATCATGCCGCGGCTCTACCGCGAGGCACCGGTCAATTCGATCTGGGAAGGATCGGGCAATGTGATGTGTCTCGACGTGCTGCGCGCCTTCGAGCGCACGACGGAGGCAACCGAGGTGTTGCAGCAGGAGTTGGCGGATATCGGTGACGCGCGGCTGCAAAGTTTCGCCGGGCGTCTGCGCCAGCGCTTGCGCGCCGCCGACCGCAGCGACGAAACGCAGGCGCGGGTGCTAGTGCGCGATCTTGTATTGTCACTGCAAGGGGCGCTTCTGCTCAAGCACGCGCCGCCCGCGGTGGCCGACGCGTTCTGTGCCTCCCGACTAGCCGGCCAGGGCGCAACGGTGTTCGGAACGCTGCCACGCGGGCTCGACCTGCACGCAATTACAAAACGCGCCGCGCCGCTCAATTAAAGCTTGCCAAATTAAAGCTTGCCAAATACCGCGATGGCCAGCACTACCTGGGCGAGGAAGCCGACGCTGAAGGCAAGCGTACGTAATACCGGGACGCCCATCGTATAGACTAGGGCGTGCGCCAACCGCGCCCAGAAATATACTGCGCAGGCGATCGCCGTACTTTTGGTCGAATGTCCAAGCGAGTCGAGGATCAGTACCAGCGTGGCGAAGATGACGAGGTTCTCCACCGCGTTGGTGTGGGCGAAATAAAGCCGCTGCGCCCATGCTGATTGCGGCTTGTCGTTGCGCGAGGGATTGGCCATCGCGCCCATCAGCCCGCGCACAATGATGCGGTCGAGAATGTAAGGAATCCACATGACGCCGGTCAGGATGACCGTGAGCGTCAACCACATCAGTTCCCTGGACATCTCCATCCCCCCTTTGCTTTTCTGAGACCCAAAAAGATAAGCGATAGCTCGACGTTTGTCGCGGCCTAGGTCGATCGAGAGACTAGGCCGAGAAACAACGTCAGCTCTTTACCCGCACATAGGAGCCGGGTGCGTCCTCGATCGGCTCGAGCTTGCCGCCGCCGATCGCGCGCGCCGGCACGCTGGCTGCGTCCTGGGACTTGAGCCATTCAAGCCAGTCGGGCCACCATGATCCTGGGTGCTCGCTCGCCTTGGCCAGCCAGGCATCGACGTCGCTACCGTCGGTCGTGTCGCCGGTCCAGTACCGATACTTCGGCTTGCCCGGAGGGTTGATTACCCCGGCGATGTGGCCGGAGTCCGCCAGCACATATTTTACCGACCCACCGAAGAATCTTGACCCGTACAGCACTGACTTCGCCGGCGCGATGTGGTCCTCGCGGGTGGCCAGATTGTAGACCGGTACGGTGACTTTCCCCAGGTCGATCTTGACGCCGCCGATCTCCATCGCGCCTTTACTGAGATTGTTGTCGAGGTAACAGTTGCGCAAATAGAAAGAATGATTAGCCGGCGGCATGCGGGTGGAGTCCGAGTTCCAAAACAAAATGTCGAACGGGAAGGGCTGCTTGCCGCGCAGGTAGTTGTTGACGACATAAGGCCAAATCAGATCGTTGGAGCGCAGTAGGTTGAAGACCGTTGCCATGCTCGAGCCTTCCAGATAACCACGCTCTTTCATGCGCTCTTCGAGAGAGCGGATGCTTTCTTCGTCGACAAACACCAGTAGATCGCCAGCATAGGTGAAATCCACTTGCGCCGTGAAAAAGGTCGCCGAGCGCACCCGCTGCTCCTTTTGCGTTGCCGCCAGATAGGCCAGCGCGACCGCTAGCAGCGTGCCGCCGACGCAATAACCGATGGTGTTGACCTGGCGTTCCCCGGTAACCTCCTCGATCTTGTCGATCGCGGTGAGAATGCCCTCGCGCATGTACTGCTCGAAGCTCTTGTCGGCGAGCGAGGCGTCCGGGTTGACCCAGGAGATCACGAACACGGTGATGCCATTGTCGACGCACCACTTGATGAAGGATTTCTCCGGCGTCAGGTCGAGAATATAGAACTTGTTGATCCAGGGCGGCACGATCAGCAGCGGCACCTTGAACACCTCCACCGTCGTCGCTGCGTACTGGATGAGCTGCATCAGCTCGTTCTGGAATATCACTTTGCCGAGAGTAAGCGCGAGATTGCGGCCAACTTCATACCTGCTCGGATCGGACTGACGGATCTTGAGATTTCCTTCGCCGGCCTTGATGTCCTCGCTCAGCATCTGCATGCCGCGCACGAGGTTCTCCGCGCTCGACGACAGCGTTTCGCGCAACAGTTCAGGATTAGTGAGCACAAAGTTCGAGGGCGCGATCGCATTTGCGATCTGCCGTACGTAGAATTCCGCCTTATGGCGCGTATGCTCGTCGATATCTATCGCTTCTTTCACCAGGCGGTTTGCCCACTGCACGGTCAGCAAATAGAGCTGTTTGAGGAAGTCAAAAAACTGGTTTTCCGTCCATTCCGGATCGGAGAAGCGCTTGTCCTTCGGATCAGGCACGATCACCGGCGCGGCGGGCTCTCCGGAAATACGCTTCACCGTGCTCGCCCACAGATCGAGGTAGGAGCGGCCGAGACTATTCTGCAATTCGACGGAACGCTGCGGATCGGCGAGCCAGTATTCCGACACCTGGCCGATGGTCTTGACGACGTCGGCGACTTCGTCAGCGAACCCGCGTTTGATCTTGCCTTCCTCGCGCGGCTTCATGTAGGCGGCGAGCGCCTTGCCGCCTTCCTCTATGATGCGGGCGAGATTCCGTCCCAACGCCTCATAATCGATGCTCGAAAGCTTGGCCGATTCCGCACTGGCAACAGCCAACTTGATCGTCTCCATAGCAGGGATGACCGCCTTCGTTGATTCGTTGGTCGGCTTTTGCATTCGCAGTCCATCAGTCCTTGCCAGACAAATGGCGCAGACCGAGCCCTCCCTCAAACGGCGTTTCCAGGCACAGTTGCGCTTTTGTTATCTGGTGCTGACCATGTTCCGGTCATATTAGCCGTTTAGCAGGCGCTGATGTTATAATTCATTGAGGGCGCATGAGTTTCCGCTTCATTTCAAGACCTTGCATGGAGCGGGTCGGCAAAGCATCCATCTTGGCTGCCTTGGGCCTTGGTTTTGCCGTGGCGGCCTGCTCGCCGGGGCCGGTGATCGATGCGCTGCCCAGCAGTTTGGGCCTGCCGGCAAACGCCCCAGCGCGGCCGACCGCGCCCTATCAGTACCCGGCGGTGCATGACATACCGCCGGCGCGCTCAACGACCCCGATCAGCGAAGAGCAGCAGTATAAGCTTGAAAAAGAACTCACCGCCCTTCGGGACCGGCAGGAAGCCCTCGAAGTGACTGACAAAAAGACATCCGGGGCAACGAAAAAGGCACCCGAGGCAGCGAAAAAGGCATCCGGGGCAACGAAAAAGAAACCGGCGGCGCCGAATACCAGTCAGGCCACTGGCGCGGCGGGCGACCCGTGATAAAAGCCTGCCGGGGTTAAAGGCCGGTGTGCCAAGGGCAGCCGACCTTAAGGTTTGATCCGATGGAAGAATTTTACCGCATCCGCCGCCTACCACCTTACGTGTTTGAGGAGGTGAACTTGGCCAAGGCGAAAGCTCGCAACGCGGGCGCGGACATCATTGATCTCGGCATGGGCAACCCGGATCTGCCGGCCCCTGCCCACGTGATCGAGAAGATGAAAGAGGTGCTCGGCAAACCGCGCACCGACCGCTATTCCGCCTCACGCGGCATTCCGGGCCTGCGCCGCGCACAGGCGGCCTATTACGGCCGCCGCTTCGGAGTGAAGCTAAATCCGGAAACCCAGATCGTGGCCACACTCGGTTCCAAGGAAGGCTTTGCCAACGTCGCGCAGGCGATCACCGCGCCGGGCGACGTCGTGCTGGTGCCCAATCCGAGCTATCCGATCCATGCCTTCGGCTTCCTGATGGCGGGCGGCACCATCCGTTCGGTGCCGTCGGACCCAACACCAAACTTCTTCCACACGCTCGAGCGCGCCATTATCCATTCAATCCCGAAACCGATCGCCGTCGTAGTCTGCTATCCAGCCAATCCAACCGCGTATGTCGCTACGATCGAGTTCTACAAGGACCTCGTCGCTTTCGCGAAAAAGCACGACATCCTTGTGTTGTCGGACCTCGCCTACGCGGAGGTGTATTTCGACGATAATCCGCCGCCGTCGCTGTTGCAGGTGCCCAGCGCCTACGAGATCGCAGTTGAGTTCACCTCGATGTCGAAGACCTATTCGATGCCGGGCTGGCGCATCGGCTTCGCGGTCGGCAACGAGCGCATCATCGCTGCGCTGGCGCGTGTGAAGTCGTACCTTGACTACGGCGCGTTCACGCCGGTGCAAGTCGCGGCCACTGCCGCTCTGAATGGTCCCGACGACTGCATCAAGGAGATGCGCGAGACCTACAAACGCCGGCGCGATGTGCTGGTGGAAAGCTTCGGCCGCGCCGGCTGGCAGGTGCCGTCGCCACGAGCCTCGATGTTCGCTTGGTCGCCGATCCCGGAGCCGTTCAAGGCGCTTGGCAGCGTGGAGTTCTCCAAGCTCTTGGTCGAGAAGGCCGATATTGCGGTGTCGCCCGGCATCGCCTTTGGCGAATATGGCGAAGGCCACGTGCGCATAGCTATGGTTGAGAACGAGCAGCGCATCCGGCAGGCCGCGCGCAACGTGCGCCGCTTCCTCGAAAACGCACCCGAACAACTCCACAACGTCGTACCGCTCGCCACGCGGCGCTAGCTTCCAATGGAGTCCTCATTGAAAGTAGGTGTCGCCGGTTTGGGCACGGTCGGCACCGCCTTGGTGGCCCAGATCGCGCGTCAGCAAGCCGCGCTCATAGCGCGCTGTGGGTGCGCGATCGAGGTCGTCGCGGTGACGGCGCGCTCGCGCGGAAAGGACCGCGGCATCGATCTCAAGAAGGTTAAATGGTTTTCCGATCCGGTGGCGCTGGCAAAGTCGGCCGAGATCGACGTCTTCGTCGAACTCATCGGCGGTTCCGGCGATCCCGCGAAGGCCATCGTCGAGGCGGCGCTTGCTTCGGGCAAGTCGGTGGTCACCGCCAACAAAGCGTTGTTGGCCAAGCATGGCGTCAAGCTTGCTGCGCTCGCCGAGAAGCGCCATGTTGCGCTGAATTTCGAAGCGGCGATCGGCGGCGCCATACCGATCGTAAAGACCTTGCGCGAAGGAATGGCCGGCAACTCCTTTGAGCGCATCTACGGCATCCTCAACGGCACTTGCAACTACATCCTCACTAGCATGGAGCGCGATAAGCTGCCGTTCGCCGAATGTTTGAAGGAGGCGCAGCGGCTCGGCTACGCCGAGGCCGATCCTTCCTTCGACATCGAGGGTCATGACACCGCGCAGAAGCTTGCGATTCTGGCGAGCCTCGCCTTCGGCAGCAAGGTTGACCAGAGTGCAATCTATGTCGAAGGCATTTCCTCGATTCAACCGGCTGATCTCGCCGCCGCCGACGAGCTTGGCTATCGCGTTAAGCTACTCGGCGTGGCGGTGAAAACGCCGAAAGGGATTGAGCAGCGCGTGCACCCGACCATGGTGCGAAAAGATTCGGCAATCGCCCAGGTGATGGGCGTGACCAATGCCGTCACCGTCGATGCCTCGGGCATCAATCCGCTGACTTTGGTCGGGCCAGGCGCCGGTGGCGCCGCCACCGCCTCGGCGGTGCTATCTGACATCGGCGACATAGCGCGCGGGGTGCGCACGGCGCCATTCGGATGCCCTACGGCGAGCCTTACCGACGTGCGGAAGGCACCCATGCAACGACATGAAGGCGGTTACTATATCCGGCTGCTGGCGCGAGATAAGCCCGGCACCGCGGCGACCATCGCCAAGCGCCTTGCCGAGCAAGAAATTTCGCTGGAATCCATTGTGCAACGTCATGCGCAGGGGGATTCGGACACCGCCGCCAAGGTCGGCTCGGTGCCCGTCATCCTCATTACCTATGCGACAACTGAGGATGCCGTGCGCAAGGCCCTTGCGGCGGTGGGCCGCGATAAAGTTATCTCAGGACGCCCACAAGTGATCCGGATCGAGAAGAATTGAACCCCCAGTAGAGGGATAGTGCAATGTGGAGCGCAACAATGTCGTCGCCGTACAACGAAGAGGCCAAGCACGTACTGGATCGCATCCTTTCGATCGAGATCGTGCGCGTGACCGAACGTGCGGCCGTTGCGGCGGCGCGCCTGCGCGGGCTTGGCAGCGAGAAAGAGGCCGACCAGGCTGCCGTTGACGCCATGCGGCGTGAACTCGGAAAATTGACAATCGATGGAACCGTCGTCATCGGAGAGGGCGAGCGCGATGAAGCACCGATGCTCTTCATCGGCGAGAATGTCGGCACCGGGCGAGGTTCGAAAGTTGACATTGCTGTCGATCCGCTTGAAGGCACGACGCTCTGCGCCAAGAACATGCCGGGCGCGATCGCCACCATGGCGATGGCGGAGAGCGGCACGCTGCTCAACGCGCCCGATGTTTACATGGAGAAAATCGCGATCGGGCCGGGCTATCCCAAGGAATTAGTCGACCTTGACGTGCCGCCGGCCGGAAACATCGCGCGACTTGCCAAGGCCAAGGGCGTGAGGCCGGAAAACATCACTGCTCTCGTTCTGGACCGGCCGCGCCACGCCGATCTGATTGCGGCGGTGCGCAAGACCGGCGCCGCGGTGGCGCTGATCACCGACGGTGATGTCGCCGGCGTGATCCACACCTCCGACCCGGATTCGACGGGCATCGACATTTATATGGGGATTGGTGGCGCTCCGGAGGGTGTGCTGGCGGCAGCGGCGCTCGCCTGCGTCGGCGGGCAAATGCAGTGTCGGCTAGTACTCGATACTGAGGAAAAGCGGCAGCGCGCGGCCAAGATGGGCATTAAGGATCCGCGCAAGAAGTACAGCATTCCGGAAATGGTGAAGGGCGATTGCGTGTTCGCCGCCACCGGCGTCACCGACGGCAACCTATTAAGAGGTGTCAAGTTCCGCGGCAACATCATTGAGACGGAAACGATCGTGATGCGCTCGGTTACGGGCACGGTGCGCCGGATAAACGCGCAGCACCGCCAGCTCGAGAAATTCAGACTGAAATAGCAGCGGCATCTCGAACGACATCGGGGTTATATTCGATTTCTGCTACGGCGATTCCAACCACAAGCACGTAGGCACGCGCCGTCGGATAGCGACCGGTGAACGGCATTTTGGCACGTTTTCCACACGGAAATTGCCGGGTAGCTGCTTCCAGCCATAGCCTTAAGAAAGACGTGGATGGCCCGAACATGACCGTCCACTGCGGTGATATTGTTCGCCACTCGCGGGGGTAGCCATGGCGGCATTGCCGGCAACGCAACTGAACAGCGCCGAGCGGTTTTTCCTCGGCGTCAAACGCTCGGCCACGGGGCGCGCCTGGCGCGACCGCCTGGATGAGCGCGGACAGGCACGCGCGCTTGCCATCGCGCAGCGCTACAGCTTGCCGGAGTTGCTGGCACGCGTGCTCGCAGGATTGGGCGTCGAGCCGGATGCAGCTCTGGCCTTTCTCGACCCGAGCATTAGGAACCTGATGCCCGATCCGCATGGCATCACCGATATGGAAGCCGCGAGCAAGCGAATCGCCGACGGCATCATGCGCGGTGAGAGCGTCGTGATCTTTGGCGACTACGATGTCGACGGCGCTACAGCCTCGGCGCTGCTTTGCCGCTACCTGCGCCACTGCGGCCTTGATCCGATCGTTCACATTCCCGACCGCATATTCGAAGGATACGGGCCGAATGTTGACGCCATTCGCTCCTTCGCCGAACGCGGGATGACGCTCCTGGTCACGGTCGACTGCGGCACCACCAGTCTTGAGGCACTCGCCGAAGCGAAACAGCTTGGCCTCGAAACCGTGGTGATCGACCATCATCAGGCCGACGAGGAATTGCCGCCTGCCAAGGCGATCGTCAATCCGAACCGCGCCGATGATCTTTCCGGCCTCTCCCATCTCGCGGCCGTGGGGCTTGTGTTCCTCACCCTGGTCGCGATCAGCCGAGAGCTACGCCAGCGCAATTTCTGGACCGGCATGCGGCCGGAGCCCGATCTCTTGTCTCTGCTGCACCTCGTCGCGCTCGGCACTGTCGCCGACGTGGTGCCGCTCAGAGGGCTGAATCGCGCGTTTGTCGCGAAAGGCCTGATCGCGCTGCGTCGGCGCGAGCACGTTGGCGCAACCGCGTTGATGGACGTGGCTCGGCTTGCCGGGCCGCCCCAGCCCTGGCACCTCGGCCACCTGCTCGGGCCGCGTATCAACGCTGGCGGCCGCATCGGCCGCGCCGATCTCGGTGTGCGGTTGCTGCTAGAGGAAGACGCAAGCGAAGCGGCGCGCATCGCCGACGAGCTCGACCGCCTCAACCGTGAGCGTCAGCAGATCGAGCTTGCCACCGTCGCGCAGGCGGAAGCCGAAGCGATGGCCGCACTCGGGCTCGAGGAGAAGGGCGGGGTCGTCGTCACCGCAGGGCCGGGCTGGCATCCCGGCGTGGTCGGATTGGTGGCAGCGCGGCTGAAGGAACGCTACGGCCGACCCGCCTTCGCCATTGCGCTCGAACCGGGAGGCACGGGGATGGGCTCTGGCCGTTCCATCGTAGGCGTCGATATCGGCCAGGCGGTGCGGCGCGCGGTGCACGAGGGCCTGCTGCTCAAGGGCGGTGGCCATGCTATGGCCGCCGGTGTGACGCTGCGGAAAGATGCTCTGTCAGCCTTCCGGGCCTACCTTGAGGACGCGCTTGGACCGGCGATTGAGGCGGCGAGCCGCGAGCGGGCGCTGTCGATCGACGGCGCGGTCAGCGGCGGCGCGGTCAATCCGACGCTGGTCGAGATGCTGGCGCGCGCGGGACCCTACGGCGCCGGCAATCCGGAACCGGTGTTCGCTCTGCCTGCGCATACGCTCGCTTACGCCGATCTGATAGGCGAAGAGCACGTGCGTGCGCGTTTCGAGTCCGGCGACGGCAAATTCGTGACGGCGATCGCCTTCCGCGCCGCCAGCCAGCCGCTCGGCAAGGCGCTCTTCGAAAATCGCCACCGGGCCATGCACGCCGCAGGCTGCTTTACGATCGATCGCTGGCAAGGCAAAGAGCGCGTTCAGATGCGGCTCATAGACGTTGCGCCTGCCTAGTGCTTGTCAATTTGCAGTCGCGATGGAACTATGCCGGGCGCGCTCAGAGACAGAAAAATCATGCGTCCTGGGGGAAATTCGACGTGCGCACACTGTGCAAAGCCGCGTGCGGCCTGTTTGCCTGCGTTTTAGCCACGAGCCCGATACAGGCGCAGTCCTATCCGGATCACGATATCACTTTCATCGTGGCGTTTGCTCCAGGCGGCATCGCCGACACACTGGCGCGCTTTGTAGGCAAAGGCTTGGGAGAGAAGCTTGGGCGCACGGTAATCGTGGAAAATCGGGGCGGCGCCGGTGGCAATATCGCTGCCGCGGCAGTCGCGCGCGCGGCGCCCGACGGCTATACGCTCTTGGTCACCACGACGGCAGTCGCGATCAACGAGACGCTCCGCCCCAACAGGGGTTATGCCGCGGACGATTTGAAGACGGTCGCGATTATAGCCTCAAGCCCGGAGTCACTAGTCACCAGCCCCCGCAATCCGGTGGCCAACCTCGCCGAGTTTCTCAAAGCAAACAAAGGCAAGAACATTACTTTTGCATCGGCTGGCGTCGGCAGCGGCTCGCACATCGCCGCTGAATATTTCTTCAAGGAGATCGCCAAAATTCAGGTGACACACGTGCCGTTCCAAGGCGGCGCGCCCGCGATCACCGCCACCATTGGCAATCAGGTCGACATTATGGCGTCGACTTTGGGTGGCGGTGCGGCTGTGCAGATCACTAGCGGCAAGCTTAAAGGCTTGGGCATCGCGAGCGCCAAGCGCGCGGCTGTCACGCCGGATATACCAACCTATGCGGAAGCCGGCTTCCCCGTGTTCGAGGCCGCTTCCTGGGTCGGCGTGTTCGCACCAGCCAGAACTCCATCTTCCCTCATCACCAAGCTCAACGCCACCATCGAGGAAGTCGTGAAGGCGCCGGAGCTGCAACAGAAACTCACCTCCATCGGCTTCGATCCGATCGAAGGCTCGCCGACGCAGGCCGAGGGCTACTTCAGGGACGAAGTGGCGAAATGGGGCAAGATGGTCAAGACGCTCAGTCTGTCGATCAACTGAGTGCTAGCGCCGGCGCGCCCTGCGGCAGAACACATCGTAGATCGTCGCGACGATGGCGCGCGCTTCTTCACTCGTGAGGCTGTAGTAGACCACTTTGCCTTCGCGTCGCGTCGAGACTAGTCCGTCCGCGCGCAGCCGCGCGAGTTGCTGCGAGACCGTGGGCTGGCGGAGGTTGAGTTCGCGCTCCAGTTCGCTTACCGACTTTTCGCCATCGCCGAGGATGCATAGGATTATCAGGCGGCTCTCGTGCGCCAGCGCCTTGAGGAAACCGCTCGCACGCTTGACGTTGCCGAACAAACGATCGAGATCGTAAGGCCTGTTGCGGGTTCCCAGGCGCTGTTCCATTGCAAAGCAATTCGGGTCTATGTTGAGAATAAAGTTTATATCACAGGACAAGAATATGTCGATGCGGCCGGTTAGCCGAAGCGGAAGGCGAGACTGTCAATCGAGCGCAGCTCGGTCAGAGCGCGCTGCAACAGGTTGCTGTCACCTTTGATGACGACTTAAGGATCACCGTCGACGAGACAGCGGATTTCCACATACTTGCACCTTCAACACAAGCGGATGCTTTGTTGGAGATCGCCGACGCGATGGGCGCTGATGCAGCCCATCTAGAGCATGAGATCGTTACATTTAAAGCAGCCCACAATTTGCCGCAGAGCTCGCTGCGGTTGAAAACATCGGCGGAGAATCGTCGCTGCACTTCGCCCCAGTACTCGCGTAGCCGTTCGAGCTCGATCGACGCAATGTTGCGTGTATGCACGTAGCCGATCGCCCCGCGATTGTCCGATTGCGCAGACAAGGCGAGTGAGTCAGGGCGGCACAACCACCGAATGCTGAGACAACAACGAATAATTTACTGTAGGCGTCACGAGTGAGTGCAACGAGGAAGCTCAGCTGATGTGTTTATGCAATCAGTGTTGTTAGACGGCCTCATGCTCGTGCGGGCGGCAAAACACCGCTGCGGAAATGGTGGCAGCGTTGCTGGCCACGACCGTTACGCCCCGCCCGCGGGCTGCCGTCAAAATTTCCGGTGCATAGCCCCACGCATTCGCTTATGACTTTGGCGCAAACCCAACCGGGGCGCCTTGATGGCCAAGCTCAATCTTTCCGTCGCCGTCCGCGACTACGACCGCACCCGCCCGCTCAGCGACGGGATTGTGCAAATCGATGGCGTCGATCCGGTCTTCATGGCGCTTGACCCAGAGGAGATCTTCTTCCGCGCCTTTCGCGGCGCCGAATTCGACATCTGCGAACTGTCGATGTCGAGCTTTACGTTGAAGACCGCGCAGGGCAACTGCCCTTATGTAGGCGTGCCGGCCTTCGTCTCGCGCGCCTTCCGCCACACGGCGATCTACGTCCGCACGGACCGCATCAAGAAGCCGGCCGACTTGAAGGGCAAAAAGGTTGGAGTGCCAGAATATCAGTTGACCGCGAATGTGTGGGCGCGTGCCATGCTCGAAGATGACCACGGCGTGAATCCGTCCGACATTCACTGGCTCAGGGGCGGACTCACCGATGTCGGACGCCTGGAGAAAATCAACTTTACACTGCCGAAAGGGGTACAGCTCGACGACATCCCCGAAGGGCGGACCCTGTCGAGTATGCTGGAGGCCGGCGAGATTGATGCGTTTATCGGCCCGCGCGTGCCGCCGGGTTTTGGGCGCCACCCACATATTGGCTGGCTGTTCGCTGATCCGGTGGCGGTCGCCAAGGACTATTTCAAGCGAACCGGTATCTTCCCGATCATGCACCTCGTCGGCGTGCGCAAGACGCTGGTCGAGCTGCATCCATGGCTGCCGGGCGCGGTGTTCAAGGCTTTCGAGCACGCCAAGAAGATTGCTCTGGAGAAGCTTTCCGATACGTCGTCGACCAAGGTGACGCTACCCTTCGTCGAGGAGCGCTTGATGGAAGCGCGCGCGCTGATGGGGGAGGACTTTTGGTCGTACGGGATCGCGCCTAACCGCAAGACGCTTGAGACCTTCTTTCGGCACCACCATGCGCAGGGGTTATCGCCGAGGTTGGTCACCGTTGAGGACGCGTTCCATCGCGGCACTTTCGAGACTTACAAGCTCTAGCGATGGTGACATTTACCAGCATCGCCGACGGCGCAAAGTGAAGGTGATCAAAGAGCTGGCCTAGGCGGAAAAGATCGCCGTCAAGGTCGGTATGCTCTTAAGCCTTCACCGGCTTCAGCCGAACGTGGATGTTCTTCTCCTGCGTGAAGGAGAGCATCTCTTCGAAGCATTCCTCGCGCCCCAGTCCCGACTGCTTGAAGCCGCCAAACGGCGCGCCGAGGAAATGCTTGCCGACCTCGTTGATCCACACGAATCCCGCTTCCACCGCCATTGCGGTCCGGTGCGCGGTGGAGAGATCGTTGGTCCAGATCGAGGCGGTGAGGCCGTATTCGACCTGGTTGACCTCCGCCAGCATCTTGGCCTCGTTGTTCCATTTGAAAACGCCGAGCACCGGCCCGAAGATCTCCTCGCGTGCGATGCGCATCGACATGTTGACGTTGGCGAACACCGTCGGCTCGACGTAAAAGCCTTTGGCCAGCAGCGGGTCGGACGGGGAGCCGCCGCCGGCGATCACGCGCGCGCCCTCCTGCTTTGCCGTCTCGATGTAGCTCATCACGCGGTCAAACTGCGTCTTGGAGATGATCGCGCCCATCGTCGTGGTCGGATCGGTGGGGATGCCCGGCTTGAAGTTCGAAATCTTGGCCTTTATGCGTTCGAGCACCGCGTCGTGAATCGTCTCGTGGATGAAGGCGCGACTAGTCGAGCCGCAGCTTTGGCCGCACCAGGTGAAGTTCATGCCGTCGATGACGGCGCCGGCGACTTCGTCCGGATCGGCGTCAGCGTACGCAATCAGGGCATTCTTCCCGCCAAGTTCGAGCATCGCGCGTTTGACCGTATCGGCCGCCGCTTTCATCACTGCGCGGCCGGTCGGCACGCTACCAATCAGCGCGATCATCGCCACCGCCGGGTGGCTCGCAAGCCTTTGCCCGGCATCGCGCCCGCCGGGCACGACATTGAAGGCGCCCGGTGGCAACAGGCCGTCAATCAGTTCAGCAAGCCGCAGCGAAGAGAGCGGTGCTTGCTCGGGCGGTTTCACCACCACGGTATTGCCGGCGGCAAGTGGAGCGGCAGATTTGCCGGCACAGAACATGAGCGGATGATTGAACGGGATGATACGGCCGACGACGCCGAGTGGCTCGCGCACCGAGAAGTTGACGACGTCGGGACCCATCGGGATCGAGGCACCCTTCATCTCGGTGACGAAGCCGGCGAAGAATTCCATCTGCGCGGCGGCCACCATGGCGTCAGAGACCATTTCGCGCACTGGATTGCCGCAGTCGGCGGCGTCGATCATGGCGAGCTCGTTGGCGTTCTCGCGCAAAATCTGTGCGATGCGCCGCAGAATCTTAGCGCGCTCCAGCGGCAGCACCTGCCGCCATTCCTTGAATGCAGCCTTCGCTGCGGCCACCGCCGCATCGATATCCTCGGGCCCAGAGTCCGCCACCTTGCCGAGCGAGAGGCCGGTGCCGGGGTTGAGCGTATCGACGAAGCGTCCCGATTTCGGGTCGTGCCATGCGCCTCCGTAGTAAGTGCCACGGTTCTTCGGTAACACCACGGCCTGCGCTGGCACTGCTTGCGGCGAGAGTGCGGTGGTCATGTCGTGTCCTCTCGTACTGAAAATCAAACTTGCGTGATACTCTGGACCCCGCCGAGCCGCCCGATCAGCGCATTGGCGCCAATCGCCAGCACGAAAAGCACAATCAGCATTGCATACATTCGCGGCATCTCGAAGACGCTGTACGCCTGAATGATCAGGAAGCCGATTCCCTTGTTAGATAGCTTGGTTTCGGCCAGCAACGCGCCGATCAGCGCAAAGCCGAAGCCGAGTCGAAAGCCGTTGATAATCGGATAGCGCATAGCCGGCAGATAGATCTTCAGCGCCATCTGTACCGTCGTGGCGCGGAAGCTTTCGCCGACGCGGATCAGCACCTTGTCGATCTGTCGCATGCCGGCGGCGACGCTGAGCGCGACCGGGAAGAAGCAGGACAGCACGCCGAGCGCGATCTTCGATTCCGGTCCGACGCCAAACCACATGATCATAACCGGGAAGAAGATGATCTTCGGCGCGGGGCCGAGATAGTAAAGATAGCTCTCGAACGCACGCGACAGGAAGCGGTTGGCGCCAAGCACCAGGCCGACCAACAGGCCGGACAGGCCGCCAATCGCTAGCGCCGCGCCGATCTCGGCCGCGGTAACTCCGAGATGGAAATAATAGTCGCTGCTCGTGAGCAACTCGGCGAGCGCGCGGCCGATCGACAGCAGCGAGGGCACCACGTCGCGGTAAAGCCAGCCGGAATGGGCAAGGAATTCCCACACCGCCAATACGCCGAGGATAATGGTGGTGCGCAAGAGCGTCACCGGGCTCATCGCCGGAGCGGCTACCGTCGCCAGTCTGAGGCGACCGGTCTCAGCCATCGAGATCTCCCATATCGAGTAGTGTCGAGCAGTATCGAATAGTACGGAAAATCAAGCATTTTCTGCTGTCCGTAACTGTCGCCGTATTCGCAAGTATCGCGCAGTATCGAATGGTTGGGTAGCAAAATGGTAGCAAGCCGCGTTTCAGGTTCTTGGCGGCGGCAGCTTCTGGACTCGCGACGTTGCCGTACTGCGGCCTATCGCTGCCCT